>ENA-OPZN01000058-OPZN01000058.1-human-gut-metagenome-genome-assembly--contig:-NODE-58-length-46855-cov-5.340353_pt1 | contig 46855 bp, 45 predicted proteins | sample MGYA00242483_ERZ504503 | MGnify/ENA primary metagenome ERZ504503 (study PRJEB26092, sample SAMD00036285) | human gut metagenome | host: Homo sapiens | study: EMG produced TPA metagenomics assembly of... | reverse complement strand
GCAACAAATTCCAATAGAATGAAAAGCTTACAGGAAGAACTTAAAGACAAAGATGAGGCCAGAATATACATGGCCAGTGTAAGCTTCTTGGTATGTCCGCACAACAGATTAATCAGGACGTAGCTGATCATTCCCAACACGATTCCATCGGAGATACTGTAAGCCAAAGGCATAAAGATGATACAGATAAAACGCCGGGATGGCTTACTGAGTAATCCATAAAATCTACTTTCTTCACAGAAGACATCATCATCAGACCTACCAGAATCAATACGGGAGCCGTAGCTGCACCCGGTACTGCCAAAAAGAACGGAGCCAAAAACAATGACAGAAGGAAGCACACTGCCGTAACAAAGGAAGTCAGTCCACTACGTCCGCCTTCGCCCACTCCGGAAGCACTTTCCACGAAGGTGGTAATGGTACTGGTACCCAGCATGGCACCGGCTGTTGTTCCGATGGCATCCACCAAAAAGGCTTGCTTCAGGTGAGGAATCTTTCCATCTTTTGTCACCATTCCGGCCTTTGTAGTCACTCCGACCAACGTACCGATGGTATCAAACATATCTACAAACAGGAAAGTAAACACAACAATCACCATTTCCTTTGTAAAGATATGCTCCCACTGGAACTGGAAGAAAATGGGTTCGATAGAAGGAGGAGTGCTCAACACGCCATCCAGATGCGTCAATCCCATAGGAATACCGATGACAGTCGTCAGCAAGATTCCTATCAGCAAGGCTCCACGAACTTTCTTCACCAGCAAGATGGAAGTAATCAGCAGGCCGATAATGCCCAGCAAGGCCGAACCGGAAGTAATATTTCCCAATGAAATCAAGGTCGCATCGTTATTCACAATGATACCGGCATTCTGCAAACCGATGAACGCAATGAACAAACCGATACCTGCACCAATGGCATTGCGAAGGCTCAAAGGTAATGCATCTACGATTTTTTCACGCAAATTGGTAACCGTCAGCAGAATGAATATGATTCCTTCCAGAAGTACGGCAGTCAGAGCAAACTGCCAGGTATAGCCCAGCGTAAGACAAACGGTATAGGCAAAAAACACATTCCAACCCCATTCCTGGCGCCAGTCCGAAAGGCAATTTGGCATAAAAAGCCATCAACAGTGTGGCAAAGGCCGAAGCAACAACTGTAGTCGTGAAAAGCGCTCCCTTGTCCATACCTGTAGCTGCCAGAATGTTGGGATTGACAGCCAAAATATAGGCCATAGTCAGGAAGGTCGTGATTCCGGCCAAGATTTCCGTACGCACACGCGTCTCACGAGGGTTAAAACCGAATAATTTTTCCAGCATTTTCATTTTATAATCGCTTTAAATGATTCAACCGGTTTAGAAAGACCACTTCATGGCCAGTGTCGGGATGAAGTAAAATCCGTTACGATCGGCAAAATCCGTACTCAATTCCCATTCTGTACCTACACTCAGGTTCAAGTCTTTGTTTACATACTTGAACTTATTCAGGTTTACCCAAAACTGCGGTTCACTGATGAATACAAAGTCGTGGTTGTTTCCATCTGCATCAAAATGTTTCTCACGCCAGAAATCCGCAAATCCGCTGAAAGTAAATTTTTCTTTACAGAAATTCAGGGTCCATGTGCCCGTCAACTGAAAGTTATGCGGTTTCTCATTCTTCTAAATATATTTATACAGCACCTGTACGCCAAATACCTTGGAAAAATCACTGCTGTTCCATGATAGGTAGCACCTCCCAGGAAGGCATTGTTGATATAATTCAAACCTCCGTTGTATTCTACATGTGCAGAAATAGGAGCCTTCCAGAATTTCAGTTCACGGCTGATTTCCCAATAAGCAGATGACACTCCTTTGTCTGTATAATCCATATCGACAAAGAAATAAGTGCTACCCCACTTGTCTGCCTTGAACATCTCGACCGTTGTAGTCACCCACGGACGTTCGTCCAATGATTTATACAAGGCACGCCCCAAGTCATAATGTAACTGAATGTTCTGAGCCATCACTTTTCCTGCGCATACAGAAAGAAGAATAAACGCAAAAAAGAAATAATTTTTTCATTTTAATTTAACGTACTTTTAATGGTTTTTAAAATCGGCTGCAAAATTACATAAAAAAGCGGTATTAAAACAAAGAACTCGCTATCTTTGCTCTTAAAGAGCATAAATAAGAAGCCATGAAAAAACTGTTAATCATTCTATTGATGTGTGTGATAGGCCTGGGAGCAAAAGGCCAGGTATCTCAAGAAGCCTTCCGCCAATGGCACGGAGACAAATATTCCATGTTTATCCACTTCGGACTCTACTCGCAATTAGGTGGAGTATGGCAGGGTAAACAGGTGCAGAATGGATACAGTGAACAGATTCAGGCTTTTGCCAAAATTTCCAAGGAAGATTACGAAAAAATTGCCGGCCAGTTAATCCGACACAGTTTGATGCTGACTCCATTGCCGTACTGGCAAAAAGCGGAGGACATTCCATTATCCTGACCAGCAAACACCATGACGGCTTCTGCCTGTTCAAAACGGCTACCACTTCTTTCAACTCATACGATGCGACTCCATGCAAACGGGATTTCGTGAAAGAAATGTCAGAAGCTGCCCGCCGTCATGGACTGCGGTTCGGACTGTACTATTCGCTTATCGACTGGCACTATCCGTATGCATCGCCCATGTCTCCTCATAATGCTGACTTCATTACAGAAGCACACCATGCTTTTTCGAAAGCCCAACTGAAGGAGCTCCTGACCAATTATGGAAAAATTTCCGAACTCTGGTTTGATATGGGAGCAAACACCCCGGCACAAAGTCAGGAATTGTATGAACTCGTACACCAATACCAGCCCGACTGTATGGTGAGCGGACGCCTGGGCAATGACCAATATGATTTCTGCGTAATGGCCGACAATGACTATCCGGATAAAACCCTTCATGCTCCCTGGCAGAGTGCCGCATCCATGTTCGATGAAACCTGGGGATACAGAGCATGGCAGGACCGCGGAAGCATAGAGAGCAAGGTACGCGAAAAAACTCGAAGCCTGATTAACGTGGTTTCCAGAGGAGGAAACTACCTGCTGAACATCGGTCCGAAGGGAAACGGAGCAGTAGTTGACTTTGAGAAAGAAGTGTTGGAACAGATGGGCGACTGGCTTTCCCGCTATGGCTACGCTGTATATCAGACAGAAGCTTCTCCTTTCCAGGAAGAGTTTACATGGGGAGAAGTAACACGCAAAGACAATCACCTGTACTTGTTTCTCTCTGGGAAATATCCGGCAGATGGAAAAATCACCCTGCAAATGCCCGGCTATCTTCTGCAGAAAGGAGACGGGAAAATGGCTACATACCTGCAATATGGTGACGAGGTAGTTTTGACCGTACCGGCCTCAGCCTACAAGGACAAACAAATACACGTATTGACTCTTTCCTTCGATAAAAAGATTGAACCGTTCCCAGGAAAGACCATCAGAAATGCCGTGCTTACTCCTCGCAACGCTACGCCGCAATACAGTTACTCCTGTTTTGATTACTATACGAACTACCGCAGCATTACGGGCTACAGCTGGAATTTCGAACAACTTCTGTTGAAACAACTGGAGATTATCTATACTTCACAGGAAGCAGGAAGAGAAATAGACCTGATATTGGATGGAAAGACCTACACCGTAACACTGGATAAAGGAAAAGAGATAAAAGAAACAGCTTTTTCAGGGACTACCTGGGGAGAAACCTACGTATGTGGCCCCGGCAGCGGAGTGTTCCATTCAGCAGAGAAACTGGATGCAGACTTACAGCATGCACCTGTATCCGGTAAAACCTGGGCCAAAACGGATAAAGACAGTGACAAGGTTGCCTGCCCGATTCTATCCAGCTATTATGTGATGCGAGAAATAGACTCTCCGCGTTCCCAGCATATTCTGGCGGAAATTGGTGCCGGAAATGGAATGGAGGTCTACCTGAACGGAAAACTGATAGCCAAGCATCTGAATCCGTATCGCACGAAGTTCCGTACGGAAAAAGTGATTCTTCCACTGAAGAAAGGAAAGAATCAGGTAATTCTTCGTAGTTATAATCGTTTTGAAGACGAAGCGGCTTATTTGCTGCGCCCTGCCGAGGAACAGAAAGCTTACCGTCAGGATTTCATCATACCGGATGCCGTAAACGGAAAAGAGCATAGCCTCACTATAAAACCACACAATCCCTCTTCCCCGCACACAGATGCTGAATTATTCAACCTGCGTATCCGGTTAAGAAGGATTGCGATGTAAAAAGTCAAAGAGGTTAATACACCTCTTTGGCTACTTTATATACACTATCGGATGCCATGAATGTGTAAAAGTGCAGGCCCGGAACTCCATGTGCCAGCAAATCCTTACACTGTGCCTTGCACCATTCCACACCTACAACTTTCACTTCTTCGTCCGTCGTACATTTACGAAGTTCAGAAGCAAAGGCTTCAGGAATGTCTGTGCGGAACACTTTAGGCAATACATTCAACTGATTCTTAAATACCACAGGCTTGATTCCCGGAATAATGGGCACGTCAATACCTTCCTGACGGCAACGTTCTACGAAAGCATAGTATTTCTCGTTGTCGAAAAACATCTGTGTCACCACATAATCGGCCCCATTGCGTACCTTTTCTTTCAAGTAGAACAGGTCGGACTCCATATTGGGAGCTTCTTCATGCTTTTCCGGATAACAAGCCATACCGTAAGAGAACGGTGTTTCAATGCCTTCTATTTTAGAACCATCCAGTCCAATGCCCTGATTAAAACGGTTTACCTGTACCTGCAAATCAGTGGCATGCTCATTGTAAAGACACAAATCTTTTTCTGCAATGTCCAGCGGCTTGGAATCTCCTCTCAGCAGCAACAAGTTGTTAATGCCTAAGAAATTCAGGTCGAGCAGGGCATATTCCGTTTCCTCCTTCGTAAATCCCTTACAGATGATATGAGGCACCGCCTGAATGCCATACTTGTTCTGAATGGCTGCGGCAATGGCTACCGTTCCGGGGCGCTTGCGTACCGTAGTCTTCTTCAGGTTTCCATCGGGCTGCGGCAAATACACTATCTCACTGTGATGTGAAGTGATGTTGATGTATTTAGGGTCAAACTCCCTCAACTTATCAATGATGTGATATACTTTTTGTATACTGTTTCCCTTTAACGGTGGCAAAATCTCAAAGGAAAACACGGGTTCCTTACTATTCTTTATCAAATCTATTACTTTCATAGTGCATTTGTATAATTTGTCGGCAAAGATACAAGCAAAAGTGCTATCCACCAACAATCGGAAGATATTTAGAAAAAACGGACTGTTTTTCCCATTAAAGACGGATAGAATTAGAATAATATTCTATGTTTTATTCTCTTTATGGAATAAATACACAGAAAAGGCTTTCCCGCTCCTATATGTGCAGTCCATAGTCATGCTTCACTTCATCCATGACAAACATACTTTCCAGCGAACCCAGACTGTCAATGGTTCCCAACACATTAATAATAAACTCCTGGTAATATTTCATGTTCGGGGCATGGATTTTCAGCAAATAATCGTAACTTCCGGAAATGTTATAGCACTCCGTCACTTCCGGAATGTTCTGAATGATACGGGTGAATTCCATGGCTATGTCTTTATTCATCCGGCGCAATTTGACATTACAGAATACCACAAATCCCTGATTCAGTTTGTCGGCATCCAGCACGGCAATGTACTTCTTGATGTACCCTTCCCTTTCCAACCTTTTCAACCGCTCAAATACGGGAGTAGACGACAGACTGACCTGTGCCGCCAGCTCTTTAGTGGTCAACCGGGCATTCTCCTGCAGCGTACGGAGAATCTGCAAATCCACTTTATCCAGTTTTTCTGTCATAAGAATATTATTCTATTATGAATTGTTTTACGACAGCAAATCTACAAGTTTTTTCTTTTAAACCATCATTATATAGAACAATTCTCCATATTTTCAGCAAATATTGGACGATATAACCATACAAACTACTTTTGCAGTATCATTTAATCACTTTTACACACTTACGACTATGGATAGAACTAAGCTACACTTCGAAACCCTCCAGTTACATGTGGGACAAGAAAATCCCGATCCGACGACCGATGCACGAGCAGTCCCCATCTATCAGACGACTTCGTACGTCTTTCATGACTCAGCCCATGCCGCAGCCCGTTTCAGTCTGGAAGACAGCGGAAACATCTATGGCCGACTGACCAATCCCACCCAAAGTGTACTGGAACAGCGAGTCGCTGCATTGGAAGGAGGAGTAGCTGCCTTGGCCGTAGCCTCCGGAGCGGCTGCCATCAGTTATGCGTTTGAAAATATTACGCGCACCGGTGACCATATTGTATCGGCCCGTACCATTTATGGAGGAACTTACAACCTGCTGGCACATACTTTCCCCAGCCGTGGGATACACACCACTTTTGTAGACGCAGAAGAACCGGCAAACGTGGAACAAGCCATCCAGCCTAATACCAAGGCGATATTCATTGAAAGTTTAGGAAATCCGAACTGCACGCTTGTAGACATCGCCCGCATTGCAGAAATAGCTCACCGTCATCAGATTCCTTTACTGATTGACAACACATTTGCCACTCCTTATCTGCTGCGCCCCATTGAACATGGTGCCGACATCGTTATACATTCTGCCACGAAGTTTATCGGAGGACACGGCACGTCATTAGGAGGTATCATTGTGGATTCCGGTAAATTCGACTGGAAAGCTTCCGGTAAATTCCCCCAACTGACAAGTCCAGACCCGTGTTACCACGGACTTTGCTTTGCCAATGTGGCAGGTCCTGCAGCCTATATCACCCGAATACGAGCTATTCTGTTGCGCGATACCGGAGCCGCCATCAGTCCGTTCAATGCTTTCCTCCTTCTGCAAGGCCTGGAAACCCTCTCGCTCAGAGTGGAACGTCACGTAGAGAATGCGCTGAAGGTAGTAGACTTCCTGCAGCACCATCCTAAAGTGAAAAAGGTCAACCATCCGTCCCTTCCTGAGCACACTTCCCCGACCCTCTATCAGAAATATTTCCCAAAAGGTGCCGGCTCCATCTTCACGTTTGAAATCCAAGGTGGACGTACGGAAGCGCACCGCTTTATCGACCACCTGGAGATATTCTCCCTGCTGGCCAATGTAGCCGATGTCAAATCGCTGGTCATCCACCCGGCCAGTACGACACACTCCCAGCTCAACGACCAGGAGCTGGCAGAACAAAGCATCACACAGTCTACCATCCGTCTTTCCATCGGTACCGAGCACATTGAAGATTTGCTTGCCGACCTGAGTCAGGCCCTTGAACAAATCTAACCCAAAACACAAACGGAGAATGCCCATTTCAGTAACGCGCATTCTCCGTTTGACATATTCTCCTATACGCCGAATTTATTCCAGTTCGTCGATATTCAATTCTTCGCTTTTCCGGTATCCGGAGCTGGTCAGTACCGCAATCAGTTGCTGTTGCTCATCCACCAGACGCACTTCAATGAAAGGCACCCTTCCATGATTGAACGTCTCGGTAGCCTCTGCATACACATATCCTTCACTGATCGCACGCAGAAAAGTAATATTGGCATTCAGTGACAAAGTCAGACGTCCACGACTATTGGCCACAGCGGCAAATGCCAAATCGGCCAATGTAAACAATGCACCTCCCTGACAAACTCCTCCGGCGTTCAGATGCTTTTCAGTCACCTTCATCCGGGCCTTGGCATATCCCGGACTGATTTCCAGTAATTCCACTCCAGCCTCAGCCGCAAAACGGTCGGCCGACAGCATTTCTTTTAACGTTCCCATATCTTTTAATGTATTGTAACCATTGTAGCTCCGAAACCGTATTCACGGAAAGAAGCATCCTGCCATTGATAAGTCTTGTATTTGCGTTTCAGCTCATCCAAGATAGCCCGACGCAATACACCATCTCCTTTACCGTGAATAAACACAATCCGCTGCCCTTTCTTCTGCTTGTATTCCTCCAATGTCTTGCGGAACACATCCAGCTGATAATTCAGCATTTCGGCATTTCCCATACCGGTAGTATCATCCAGCAGTTCATGGATATGCAGATCAACCTCCACAATCTCATTCTTCACCACGTGCTGTTTTTTCTGCAACTTCGTCGGTACGTCCTGCACGTTCTTCTGCAACAATGCATTCTTGATGTCATCGGCCGAAACATATACCTGCTTTACCGCTTCATCATCCTTGACAATCTCATAAATCAAAGCCGGTTCCTCAAAAAAAGTCGGAAGACTGGAAAGTATGCAACTTGTAAAACTTCACCGTATCAATGCGCAACTCCTGATTCACCGCCTGTTTCAGTAAGAAGGTACGGTCATCTTTATAAGCCAGAAGCTGTACGGCCACGCGCTCCATACCGTTCAATGCACTCTTTTCAAACTCTTCCAGATGCATCTTCATGTTCGGTTTCACCGTTCCCCGGCTGCGTAAAGTCCAACTCTTACCTTCTGCCGAAAGATACAAATAATCAATAAAATAGTTACTGTCATTCACCAGATAGGCATCAAATGCAGTAGAGGATATGGACTTTACATCCTGCGGCACATAAGCCAGGAACACATTCAGTACGTCATTTCCACGTATTTCGGGTGCCCGATAAGTTATCGGCTTTTCCTCTTCCTCCTCTTCTTCTTCAACTTCCGGTGCAGAAGGCTTGGCTGTAGATTTTAACGGGATGTTATAATCGTCGGTCTGTATCACCACACACTCCCTAATCAGCATAGGAATTTCAAAACCATCTTCTCCTTCCACCAAAGCAATGTCCTTTCCTTGAAATCCCCGGACAATGCCACCGCCTACTTCACTCAGGAAGCGTACTTTATCTCCTATTTTCATAATCTGTCTTCAATTTATTACACTCACAAATGTAACGACTTTCCACGGAATATGGAAATTATTCAGCAGTCTGCAAAAGGAAGTCCACGAAAAAATTATTATGTTAGGAGGATTCTGCTATTTGTTGTACTTTTGCAAAAAAATAAACGACATGGAAGAAACAAAACATATAAAGATTAGCGACTACAACTATCCGCTGCCGGATGAACGCATCGCTAAATTTCCGCTGCCGGTCCGCGACCAGTCCAAGCTGCTGGTGTATCAGCACGGGCAAATCAGTGAAACACATCACCTCCCTTCCGGACTACCTGGAGCCCGGTACCCTCATGATTTTCAACAACACGAAAGTCATTCAGGCACGTCTGCACTTCCGCAAGGAAACCGGCGCGCTGATTGAGATTTTCTGTCTGGAGCCCATCGAACCCAACGACTATGTACTCAACTTCCAGCAAACCCAGCATGCGGCCTGGCTTTGCATGATTGGCAACCTGAAGAAATGGAAAGAAGGCCCTCTGCACAAGGAAATGACAGTAAAGGGAAAGACACTGACGCTGACTGCTACCCGTGGAGAATGTCACGGCACCAGCCACTGGATTGATTTCACCTGGGACAATCCGGAAGTAACCTTTGCCGACATTCTGGAGTTCTTCGGCGAACTGCCCATTCCTCCTTACCTGAACAGAGAAACACAGGAAAGCGACAAGGAAACTTACCAGACCGTTTACTCGAAGATAAAAGGTCCGTAGCCGCCCCGACTGCCGGTCTGCATTTCACGGAACGCGTATTGAACGCTCTCAAAGAAAAAGGAGTGGATTTGGAAGAAGTCACCCTTCACGTCGGAGCCGGCACTTTCAAACCGGTGAAAAGCGAAGAAATAGAAGGTCACGAAATGCATACGGAATACATCTCCGTAAACCGTGGAACCATAGAGAAACTCCTGGCACATGGAGGTGAAGCCGTGGCGGTAGGAACCACTTCTGTCCGTACACTGGAGAGTCTTTACTACATCGGTGTCACTTTGTCACAGCACCCCGATGCCAGCCAGCAGGAACTGCATGTACAGCAATGGCAACCCTACGAAACTCATCCGGAGTTAAGTACCACAGAAGCCCTGCAACAGATACTCGACTACATGGACCGTAACCAGCTCGATGCGCTGCACACCAGTACACAGATTATCATTGCACCGGGATACAATTACCATATCGTCAAGAAAATGGTCACCAACTTCCACCAGCCGCAAAGCACCCTGCTGTTACTGGTCTCTGCTTTTGTGAAAGGAAACTGGCGTCCCATCTACGATTACGCGCTGGCGCATGATTTCCGCTTCCTGAGCTACGGAGATTCATCTTTACTCATCCCCTAACCCCAAACAGAAGAAACAATGACAGACAATAGCGAAGAAATGTTTCCCATCGTAGACGAAGAAGGAAACATCACAGGTGCTGCTACCCGAGGAGAATGCCACAACGGCAGCAAGCTGCTGCATCCGGTAGTCCACTTGCATGTATTCAACAGCAAAGGAGAATTATATCTGCAAAAACGTCCGGAATGGAAAGACATCCAACCGGGAAAATGGGATACCTCCGTAGGAGGACATGTAGACTTGGGAGAAAGCGTGGAAATGGCACTGAAACGGGAAGCCGGAGAGGAACTCGGCATTTCCGATTTTACTTCTCAGCTGCTGACACATTATGTATTTGAATCAGACCGGGAAAAAGAACTGGTATTTTCGCACAAGATTGTATTCGACGGCCCTATCTCACCCAGTGAAGAACTGGCAGGAGGACGTTTCTGGGCACTGGATGAAATTCGGCAAAATTTAGGGAAAAACGTTTTCACGCCTAATTTTGAACGAGAATTCACTACAGTTCTAAATCAGCAATAACAAGGACAAAAGTAAACAGGAAACGTTACATACTTTTCTGTAAAACAGTCTTATCCTTATTACGTTTCCCCTAAGGAAAACATAAGTTTCCCACAGCGAAACCCTACGTTTCCGGTATGAAAAACGTACGATTCCGCCGTGGGAAACATAAAAAATATAAAGGCATTATAGCCTTATTACCCAATCATTTTAGTATTCCACCTTATCCGTCTTTTCAGTTCCAGTCCTGAAAAGCCCGAATAGCTTCTTCCGGCAACAAGACTTCTGAGGGCAGACGTCTTTCTGCCGGTTTCAAATCCAGTTCCTCATAAATAAAGGCATCGTCAAAGCCGATAGCTGCCGCATCGTGCTTGTTATTTCCATAATACATACGGTCCAGATGTGCCCAATAGATTGCACCTAAACACATGGGACATGGCTCACAAGAAGTATATATCTCACAACCACTCAAATCGAATGTACCCAGTTTCTTAGCTGCCGCACGTATGGCACTTACTTCTGCATGGGCGGTCGGGTCGCAATCCGGCGTCACACGGTTTACTCCCGTAGCTACAATCTCACCGTTCTTTGCAATGACAGCACCAAAAGGACCGCCACCTTCAGCTACATTCTTCACTGACAACTCAATAGCCTTACGCATCAATTCTTCTTTCGTCATACCATATTATTTTTAGTAATTCGTAAAAAACTTGATGAAAATACACAAAACTATAGAATAATCCAAACTTTTTGGCTACATTGCAAAAGCCACACATAATAACAGCCGCCTATGAAAAACCGCCTATTCATTTTGTTATGGTGTATTCCCGGCTTTCTTTTTTCCGTCACTCCCAAGCCGGATGTAGAAAAACTGACAGAAACGGCCGATACTTATTATCAGGCAGGTAAGGTAGATTCTGCCCTATGGGCTATCGAACAAGCTCTTCAACTTGCAATGACAGAAAAGGATACCTGTGCCATGATGTCATGCTACACTTCACAAGGAGTCTACCTGCGCTCGTCCGGGAAACTCACCGAAGCAATTGCCGCCTACGACAAAGCCCTGCAATATGCGCCCCTTCTTTCCGAAGACAACGAAGACAACTAGAGGCTATTACCACATTATACAACAACCTGGCTACGGTTTACTTAGATATGAAAAATCCGGCTCAGGCAGTAAAATACGCCTTAGATGCGGTTAAGCAGGCCGATAAATGTCAGGATACTTCATTCCGCACACAGATTTATACCGTCTGTTCTTCCATTTTCATCACTCAAAAAGAATACGAAGCCGCCAAAACCTATCTGTCTAAAGCCATTGCCTTATCCCAGCAATCGCAACAGCCCGAAACGGAACTTGGTGCCCGCACGTACTATCTACTGACCTTGTTCCGCACCCAAGCATCTGCCTCAGAAATCCAGAAACTGGTAGAACAAACGAATGCACTTGCCGCTAAGGTCAACTCTACCATGGCACTTGTCAATTACTATCAGGTACTTTTCTATGTCCAGCAGACCCGTAAAGAATGGAAGGCTGCCACTCAGACTGCACAGAAAATCCTGCAACTGCCGGGCATCGAAAATTATCCGTTCCTGCAATATGACGTGTATAACAACCTTCATCTTGTCTACAAGGAACTATCTGACTTTCCACAGGCCTACCACACGCTGGAATTGGCCAAGGCACTCAGCGATTCGTTGTTCGTGCAAGAAAAAAGTCGCCAGCTGGAAGAGCTTTCCGTGAAATATGAAACCCAGAAAAAGGAACTGGAGTACCAGAAGCTGCAGGAAAAGCGTCAAAAGGAAAAGCAGAATCTGCAATTGAAGATTACGTTTCTATTAATCCTGATGGCTATAATGGCCTTCGTTTCACTCTACTTTATCCAAAAACAAAAGCTCCGTATCGAACGGCAGAAAAGAGAAGCAGAAGCACAAAAACGTGAATTCGAAACTTTGCAGCGCGATACAGAACGGAATGCCACACGAGCCTACCTGAAAGAGCTCGAGAAAGAGCGCAACCGTCTGGCCAAAGAACTTCACGACGGTGTTTGCAACGACCTGTATGCACTCGAGATGAATGCCTCCACACTCAACGAATCGTGGAAAGAACTCCTGCGCACCAGTCGGGAGAACATCCGACGTGTATCCCACGAACTACTTCCTCCTACCTTCCAGGAAACGACTTTAAAGCAAGTATTGCAGAATTATGCTGAACGGATGACCTCTGCATCATGTAAAGTCACTCTGACCACTCTTCCCGAAGAATGCGACTGGTCTGTACTTCCGGAAACTTATTGCCTGAACATCTACCGCATCATTCAGGAGGCTACCGGCAATGCGCTCAAACATGCCTCCCCCACGGAAATCCATCTCACACTGGAGTGGAAACTTCCGAATCTGGAACTCACCATTTCACACAACGGGAAATTCAGCTCTACCTCAGAAAAAGGTATCGGGCTACAAACTATGAAAGAAAGAGTGATGGCAATGAAAGGACACATTTCAGTTGAAGCAGAAAAAATACAAATCATTATTCCGCTTTTCCTGTAGAAAAACTACGGCTTCCCGTGGGCATTATCTCAAGAGGGTTCCGTACTTTTGTTAACAAATAAAAGACAAGTATTGCATGAATTTGAATGTAGCCATTGTAGACGACCATCCTCTCGTGCTGGAAGGCCTAAAAAGCCTGCTTCTCCAGACTGAAGGCATAGAACACATCTATACTGCCCAAACAGGTTCACAACTGGGCAGTTTGCTCGCTCTGCATTCAATTCATCTGTATATCATCGATTTGGACCTACCTGATATAGATGGTTTTGAATTGATTCATCAAATTAAGCAGAAATCTCCGGAAGCCAAGATTATTATCAGCACCATGCACGAGGAAATCTGGATTGTCAACAAACTGAAACACCCTGATATTGACGCCGTGGTATTCAAGTCTTCTGCTGGAGAATACATTCAAAAAGCTTTACAGACAGTTTTAAAGGGGAAAAAATACTATTGTCCGCAATTCCAAAAACTCTATAAAGAAAAAGATAAGATCGGGCACACACCCGACACCCTCGATTCTGCTCCTACCATTCGGGAACTGGATGTACTGAAAGCCATAGCCAAAGGCATGAGTACCCACGAAATATCCGAATGTCTCTTTATTTCAGAGAATACAGTAGAATGGCACCGGAAAAACCTGATGGTGAAGTTCGGGGCCAAGAATGCCACCGACCTGGTTATTAAAGCCCTGTCGAAAGGCTACCTCAGTATTCCGCTGAAATAAATATTGCTTTGTTTTATTTTATGTTTCACCTAAATTATCTGCTACCATGAAAAAACTGATTTATGCAGGACTTGCCTGCTTTATGTTACTGACCGTTCAAGCTTGTTCCGGAAACGCACAAAAATCCGCCTCTGATGAAACGAGCCAGGAAACCGTTGCTCCATCGGCTTCAGACCCTGTGTATGACAAAATCATGAACCTGATTGAGGATGCGACTGCCCAAATCAAAGACAACCCCAGTCCGCAAGAAGCCATGAAGATTATGGCAGAAACCAGCAAGAACATTGATAAGTGCTGTGAAGAAAATGGTATCACCCTTTCCGATTGGAAAAAGAACCTGTCTGACGACTTAAAGAAAAAATACGAAGAAGCAACTGCTAAATTCTTGGAAGCTTGCGAAAAAATAAAATAACCTTTAAATAAATACGTTATGAAAACACTTGCTTATTATTTGTTAGGTATCTTCTCACTATGCATCTTAAATGCCTGCGATAATGAAGAAAACCCCACTCCTAAACCTCCTCCTTCCAAAGGAGAAGAGGCCGTGCAGGAAATCGTAGAAGTACTGAAAGAAAGCAAACCCGAAGTCAGCCAGTTTGTAGAAATACTTGAAAAAGTGGATGTGGCCGACCTGACACAAGACGACCTGACCGTCTTTGCCGTAAAGAATACAAGTACCGCAAGCCGTGCCGCCGTGCTGGATACAGCCTCCATTAAAAATCACATTGCAAAAGGGAGCTATGCGAAAGAGGCATTAACAGATGGCAGTACCCTGACCAGTATCAGCAACGAAACGCTTTATGTGACACGTACTGAAAATGACGTACAGATTAATGGAGTCAAGATTGAAGGAGAAGCTATTCCTGTAGGGAAAAGCTATGTATATGTGGTGCCGGAAGTAATAGAAATACAGGCGGCCGAACCGGTTATTCCGGCCGACTCTGTCAGCACGAATGACATCAGCTACTTATGGCGGAAAAGCATGAATAATTATCTCAACAAGAACTGGGAAGTGGAAGCAAAAGTGACAACCGGCTATGGAGGTTTCTTTTATAAGGGCATTGAAGAACTTTCTGATAATTATTGGAAAGCAGCATACGCAACTTTGTCAGAAGGAGAGAAATACCTGAACCAACTGGAAGATTCGGAAAGCGACAAGAACCTCTCCGACACCATCAAACTGGAAAGAGCCCTGATTCAGGCACAGCTTTACGGCTATTACAACACATACATTGACGGAGAAAAGGTTTGCACAATAAATGACCTCATCATGACCTGCGAAACGCTGACCGACTTGTTGCCCGGAACAATGCGTGATGCAGCACGACTTCTGAGTGCAAAAGCTTTGCTGTACAAAGAAGGGTATGCAGAAGCAATCACTTATTCCGAAGCAATTCTGAACGAGGATAACTACACCCTCGGAGGAAACGAAATTATCTGGAAAGGATATATGGATGCGTCTGGAAATAACGTAGACCCGTTGTTGCTTCAGGAGGCGTATATCATTTCCGCCATCGCCTACTATAATACCGGAAATCAAAACAAAGCCCTTGAGCTACTGAATTCCATTGCGAGACCTGTTTCCAATATAGAAAACATTGATACGACTGTTTACCTCAATCTACTCAAAGGTACAGGGGAAATATATCCTTACTATCGCCTGCTGACATCTATGAACATCAGCGTAAGTTATCCATTGGATTTTGGATTCGATGTAAATAGAAATCTGTCATTCCCTGTTCCGAAAGAAGCAATGGATGAATATCCAGAGCTCAACCAAAATCCCGGATATTAATTCTCTCTTAATCTCTCTTTAACGCACAAAAAATCCCGGCTGGACGTGAGTCCGGTCGGGATTTGATTTTTATATCTAAAAGGGGAAGATTACATCATACCGCCCATGCCACCCATTCCCGGAGCAGCCATCGGCATTTCAGGTTTTTCTTCCTTCTTTTCTACGATGACACATTCTGTAGTCAGGAACATACCTGCAATAGAAGCGGCATTTTCCAATGCTACACGAGTAACCTTTGCAGGATCAACTACACCGGCAGCATGCAAGTGTTCGTATACATCTGTACGGGCATTGTAACCGAAGTCACCTTTACCTTCACGTACTTTCTGTACTACAACTGCACCTTCCTTACCAGCGTTAGCTACAATCTGACGAAGCGGTTCTTCGATGGCACGCTTGATGATTTCGATACCTGTAGTTTCATCTGCATTGTCACCTTTCAAGCCTTCCAATGCATCGATGGCACGGATGTAAGTTACACCACCACCCGGTACGATACCTTCTTCGATAGCGGCACGAGTTGCACACAAGGCGTCATCTACACGGTCTTTCTTTTCCTTCATTTCTACTTCGCTGGCAGCACCTACGTAAAGAACTGCTACACCACCTGACAATTTAGCCAGACGTTCCTGCAATTTTTCCTTATCGTAATCAGAAGTAGAGTTCTTGATTTCAGCCTTAATCTGGTTGATACGTTCCTGAATCAATTCTTTCTGACCTGCACCGTTTACGATAGTAGTGTTTTCCTTAGAAACAGTTACCTTGTCGCAAGTACCCAACATTTCGAGTGTGGCCTGTTCCAGTTTCAAACCTTTTTCTTCGCTGATAACTACACCACCAGTCAATACGGCAATATCTTCCAGCATAGCCTTACGACGGTCGCCGAAGCCCGGAGCCTTCACAGCACAAATCTTCAACTGACCACGCAGACGGTTAACTACCAAAGTAGTCAACGCTTCGCTGTCTACATCTTCTGCGATAACCAACAAAGGACGTCCGCTCTGAACAGCCGGTTCCAGGATAGGCAAGAAATCTTTCAAGTTAGAAATCTTCTTATCGTAAATCAGGATATACGGATGTTCCATCACGCATTCCATCTTTTCAGTATCAGTTACAAAGTAAGCAGACAAGTAACCACGGTCAAACTGCATACCTTCTACCACACCGATTGTAGTATCTGTACCCTTAGCTTCTTCGATAGTGATGACACCGTCTTTAGAAACCTTGCGCATTGCATCCGCAATCAACTTACCGATAACCGGGTCGTTGTTTGCAGAGATAGTAGCAACCTGTTCAATCTTGTCGTAGTTATCACCTACAGTTTCAGACTGAGCCTTGATAGATTCCACAACTTTTGCCACAGCCTTGTCAATACCACGTTTCAAATCCATCGGATTTGCACCGGCAGTTACGTTCTTCAAACCAACACCTACGATTGACTGAGCCAATACAGTAGCAGTAGTTGTACCGTCACCTGCATCATCACCAGTTTTAGAAGCAACTGATTTTACCAGCTGAGCACCTGTGTTCTGGAACGGATCGCTCAATTCCACTTCTTTTGCTACAGTTACACCATCCTTTGTAATGTGAGGAGCACCGAATTTCTTTTCGATGATTACATTACGACCTTTCGGGCCCAGTGTTACTTTCACTGCATTAGCCAGTTCGTCTACACCTTTTTTCAACTGATCGCGAGCGTCAATGTTGAAGAGAATATCTTTTGCCATAGTGAATTTCCTTTCTAATCTTAAATTCGTTAATTACCTAAATTATCCCAAAACTGCCAGTACATCGCTCTGACGCATCATCAAATACTTCACACCTTCGTATTCGATTTCAGTACCGGAATATTTACCATACAATACAGTATCACCTACTTTCAAGACCATTTCTTCGTCTTTAGTGCCATGGCCAACTGCCACTACTTCACCCTGCAACGGTTTTTCTTTCGCTGTGTCAGGAATAATGATACCACCGATTGTTTTTTCTTCTGCAGGAGCCGGAAGAATCAGGACTCTGTCTGCTAATGGTTTAATGTTCATAATGCTATAATTTAGTTTATATTTTATCGTTTATCAAATGCGTTAAAGCACCTATCTCTCTGCGAAAAGCGTGCCAAAACAAAAGACTGACATTCTGACATAAACAACCTGACAGTCCTGGCCGTCATACTGACAATTCTGACATCCAGCCTTACACGCAAACAAACTTCCGTTATTGGAGATGTATCGAAAAATAATTATCTTTACCACCTAAACCTAACATAATAAATATATGAACAGACCTCTGCAAACACTTACTTTAGCCGCTGCACTTTCCTGCACAATGGCTACGGGTTGGGCTTCCATTCTTACACAAACGCCCAATCAAAAGAACAATGACTACGAAATGTTTATGGAAAAAATCCGGAATACGACTATTAAAAATCCTTCCATTGACAAAAATCTAGCTTTGTTTCAGGAAAACGGCTCATTTAGCGACATTGATTATGATGATACCCAGATGACCAACTGGACTCCGATTCAACACATAGAACGTTTGTCGGATTTCGTCTACGCATATACCAACGAAAAGAACAAATACTATCAGAACGAAGATTTATATCAGAAAATCGTCAAAGGATTAGAATACTGGTATGACGTAGATTCTGAAAGTGACAACTGGTGGCACAATCAGATTTCCGAACCACAGAAACTCGGTGTGCTGCTCATTCAAATGCGCATCGGAAAAAAACAGATTCCGCAAGAACTGGAAACAAAAATATTGAAACGAATTCAGGAAACAGGCGGAGACCCGGCTAAATGGACAGGCGCCAACCGTACAGATATTGCTCTACACTGGATTTACCGTTCTTGTCTGACACAGAATGAAGCCGATTTAAAAACGGCTATCGACAACGTTTTCAATCCGGTGGTATATACCACAGAAGAAGGATTCCAACATGACAACAGCTATTTCCAGCACGGAGAACAGCTTTACATCGGAGGCTATGGAGATGAAATTCTTAAAGGTGTTACCCAGGTAGCTTCCTATGCATTGGGCACACAGTATCAACTGGATAAAGAGAAAGTGAAGCTGCTCAGCAAGTTCATGCGCGAGACTTATTACCGTACCGTACGCGGTCAGAATATGTCGTTCGACGTGGTAGGACGCAGTGTAAGCCGTCCGGGATTGCTGAACAAACGAAACACTACTACCTATGCCCAGCGAATGATTGACATCGATCCGACTCATGCCGATGAATACAAAGCCATCATCGCCCGCCTGAACCGAAAGCAGCCTGCTGACTATCAGGTAACCGCTTCACATACTCATTATTTCCGGGGTGACTACTCATTACATGTGCGTCCTCAATATAACTTTGACGTACGTTTGGCTTCTACACGCACGAAGAAATGTGAATACGGCAACAAAGAAAACTTGAAAACCTATTTCATGTCCGACGGATGTACCAACATTGTACAAACAGGCGATGAGTATTTCAACATCTTCCCAGTATGGAACTGGCGTCATATTCCGGGTACTACCGCTCCTCAAGTGGAAAAAATACCGATGGATCCGAAAGCATGGGGCGTGTTAGGTACTTCCACATACGCAGGAGGAGTTTCCGACAGTATTTATGGAGCTACGGCATACGCTTACATGGATACCAATCCTGAAGTAAACACCGGAGCCAAGAAAAGCTGGTATTTCTTCGATAACGAAGTGGTATGCCTGGGAGCTGGTATACAATCCACTTCCACTTATCCGGTTCACACCACTGTCAACCAGTGCTTCTTGAAAGACGGCATCTTAGTTGACAAGGGAGGTAAAGAAGAGACTTTAGCAAACGGAAGTTATACCTTGCAAGCCCCGCAGTGGGTACTGCACGACAAAATCGGCTACTTCTTCCCACAGAAAGAAGAAGTGTTCCTGACAGCCCAGACACAGAGCGGACGCTGGTATGACATCAACACCAGCAAATCAAAAAAAGAAGAAAAGATGGATGTCTTCACATTGGGTATCAACCACGGTGTGGGTCCGAAAGACGGCTCATACGCTTACATCGTAGTGCCGGGAAAAACTTCCGCACAAGAGATGGAAGCCTATCAGAAAGAGAATGCCATCGAAATTCTGTCGAACAATGCAAAAGTACAGGCTGTTCGGAATACCAAACTGAATGTCTGGATGGTGACTTTCTTCGAAGCAGGTACCTTCAAACATAAAGAACTAAGTGTAACCGTAGATAAGCCATGCGTACTGATGGTAAAAGACATCAACGCTAAATCGGCCAATCTGCATATTGCCGACCCGGGACAAACTCAGTCGCCCATTCAAGTGGAACTGAAAATCGGCAAAAAGAAACAAGCGCTCACAGCCGACTTCAGCCAAACTGGCATTTATGCAGGAGCTACCAAGCAATACACTGTAAAACTTTAATCTCAATATGAGGCAAAAAAGAAGCTCCATGGCACACTCTACTCAAGGCCATGGAGCTTCTTCTTTTTATTGTTCTTCCGATTCTGAAAACAAATCTCTTGCAGGAATCACCGGCGTCGTGCCTTTTTCCGCTTCCTGCCGGATACGCGAGGAGAACTTCTTTTTCGAAGTGATGCCCAATTCCGTCAGCATATCCGCCTGACGAATCAAGTTGCCTTTTCCCTGCGAAAGCTGCCCCAACGCATTCTTGTAAGCCGTGGAAGCTGCCTGCAAAGAATCCCCAATCTTTTCGAAAGTCTCGGCAAATCCTACCAGTTTCTCATAAAGCACCGTTCCTCGCTTGATGATGTCCTGAATATTTTTCACCTGATACTCCCGCTTCCATAAATCCAATGCCAACCGAAGTGCTGCAATCAGGTTGGTCGGACTAATCAACACGACCTTCTTCTGGTAAGCATAATTCCAGATGTCCGGATCGGCCTGCAAGGCCAACAGATAAGCCGGTTCATTGGGTACGAACATCATCACAAAATCCAATGAAGATACATTGTAGCTGGAATAATCCTTCCGGCTCAACTCATCAATGTGTGCTTTCACCGAAGCCAAGTGTGCTTTCAAGTACTGTTCACGTTGCACGGCATCTTCGCAGGCCACATAGCTTGCGTATGCCGTAAGCGATACTTTTGAGTCTATAATCACCTGACGGTTATCCGGATACACCACCAGCACATCAGGCTGCATCCGCTGTCCCAACTCGTTTTTGAGGGGTTCACCATGTTCATCTTTCAAGAATTCCTGACGGAAATATTCTTCTCCTTCTCTCAGACCGGAATTTTCCAAGATAGTCTCCAATATCATTTCACCCCAGTTTCCCTGCATCTTGGAGTCTCCTTTCAAGGCACGGGTCAGGTTGTTGGCATCGTCGCTAATCTGCTTGTTCAACTGTATCAGTTCCTTAATACGGTCTTCCAAAGAAAAACGCTGCTTGGACTCTTTATCGTACACTTCTTCCACCTGATGCTTGAATTCTTTCAAATTCTCTCCGAAAGGTTTCAACAAATTACTCAGGGTTTCCGAACTAAGCCGGTTGAATGCCTCCGTCTTCTGCTGGAAAATCCGGTTGGCCATATTCTCAAACTCCGTATTCAGTTGCTTCCGCAATTTCTCCACTTCTTCCTTCTGATTCTCCAACCGTTCTTCCAGGTTGCGACGCTCTGCTTGTGAAGTAGCTAGTACCCGACCTGCCTCTGCCCATTTCCCAGAAAGTTCATCGACCTGTCCACGCAGCCTCTCTGTTTCTTTCCGGTACTGCTCTGTCAGCAATTCAGCACGTTCTTTTTCCGCCTTCAGCAAATCCTGGGCATGCTGTTGGTTCATCTGTAACTCCGACCGCAAAGAAACGGACTTTCTCGCAGCCCACAAATAACCCAGCAGTCCTCCTACTATCACGCCAACAACCAAATATACAATTTCCATATTCTCTACTAATTTTAGAAACACCCATAAAAAACACAGGTTTCACGAAACAGAAGTCCGAAGCATCTGCTTCTTCCGTGAAACCTGTGTCCTTTTATTTATGATTAATCGCTCACACTTATCCGTTGATGGCAGCTACCAGTTCTTCCGGAGTAACCAACGACTGTTCGCCGCTCGTCATATTTTTCAGCATGACTTTTCCTTCGTTCATTTCATTTTCACCCACAATGGCTACAAACGGTACCATCTTTGCATTGGCATAGCTCATCTGTTTCTTCATTTTGGCAGCATCCGGGTAGATTTCTGCACGGATACCAGCCGCACGAACCTGTGCCAATACCGGCAATACATACGCAGCCTCAGCTTCACCAAAGTTGACGAACAGCAACTGTGTACCGTTCACCGCTTCTTTCGGATACAAATCCAACTGGTTCAGTACGTCGTAAATACGGTCAGCGCCGAATGAAATACCCACTCCCGACATACCTTCCATACCGAACACACCGGTCAGGTTATCGTAGCGGCCACCTCCACTGATACTACCAATCTGTACGTCCAGCGCCTTCACTTCAAAGATAGCACCCGTATAATAGTTCAGTCCACGAGCCAGTGTCAAATCCAGTTCCACTTCCGACTGAATACCCAGTCCGGCAATCGTCTTCAGGATAAATTCACTTTCTTCTACTCCCTTCAAGCCAGTCTCACTTGCAGCCAGCACATTCTTCAGCGTAGCCAACTTTTCTTCGTTCGAACCGCTCAACAGGATAATCGGCTGCAACTTATCGATGGCTTCCTGCGGAATACCTTTTGATGCCAGTTCCGCATTTACATTGTCCAAACCAATTTTATCCAGTTTGTCGATGGCCACTGTAATGTCTACAATCTTATCGGCTTCTCCGATAATTTCTGCAAGACCTGTCAGAATCTTACGGTTGTTAATCTTGATGGAAACACGGATACCAAACTTCTGGAACACCGCATCAATCATCTGCACCAGTTCCACCTCATTCAGCAAGGAGTTACTGCCCACCACGTCGGCATCACATTGATAGAATTCACGGTAACGTCCTTTCTGCGGACGGTCAGCACGCCATACCGGCTGAATTTGGAAACGCTTGAACGGGAAAGTGATTTCATCACGGTGCATTACCACGTAACGCGCAAAAGGAACTGTCAGGTCATATCGCAAACCTTTTTCACAGAATTTGCTGGCCAATTTTGCTGCATTGCGGCTCAACAGTTCTTCATCTGTCAGCCCAGAAAAATAGTCACCCGAATTCTGAATCTTGAAAAGCAGCTTATCGCCTTCCTCTCCGTACTTACCCATCAAAGTAGACAGGTTTTCCATGGAAGGAGTCTCTATCTGCTGAAAGCCGTAGCGATAGAACACCTCGCGAATCGTGTTAAATATATAGTTACGTTTCGCCATTTCTACTGGCGAAAAGTCTCTTGTTCCTTTAGGTATACTTGGTTTTGTTGCCATAATGAATCAGTCTTTAAATTAACGAGGCAAAAATACGAATAAAATTTCTACCTTCCGCACACAAAACGAAAGGATTTCATGCTTACTCGCGACGATTCATATAAATCGTTACGTAGTAAATCAGCGTAGCCAGTGAACCCAAGGCAGCCACGACATACGTATAGGCAGCCGACTTCAAGGCATCCGTAGCCTGCTGATGATTAAACGCATTGGTAATTCCAGCACTACTCAACCATACCAGTGCCCGACGGCTTGCATCAATTTCTACCGGAAGGGTAATGAAACTGAACAACGTGGTCATGGCAAACAGACAGATACCGATAAGCAGCAGCTGCGGAAAAGAATTGACCATCAAAATACCTGCCAACAACACCCAAGACACGATGGAAGAAGAGAACTGTACTACCGGAACCAAAGCCGAACGCATACGCAAAGGTGCGTATCCCCGTGCATGCTGTACCGCATGTCCGCACTCGTGAGCAGCCACTGCCGCAGCCGCCACACTTGCACTACCGTAAACTCCTTCACTCAAATTTACCGTCTTGTTCATCGGGTTATAATGGTCAGTCAACATACCCGATGTACTGGTCACCGTCACGTCGTAAATACCATTGTCACGCAGCATCTTCTCCGCCACTTCTTTTCCTGTCATGCCATTAGTCAACGGCATCTGGGAATATTTTTCAAATTTACTCTTCAGGTTTGCCTGAACCAGGTAACTGATAATCGCAATACCTATAAATACAATCCAAATCAACATAATTTCTTCATTTAATTGTTATACTAATTCTTTTAGCAAAAACCTTGCCAAAAGAAAGGTTGTCAGTCATTTCTGTCCAAAGATAAAGATTTTATTTTTCTATTCAGGCAACTTTACGTAATTTTGCTCCGTATTGAAAGAAAGACCATGATAGTTTGCATAGCCGAAAAGCCCAGCGTGGCACGCGACATCGCCGATGTGCTGGGAGCCAAAAACCGAAAAGAAGGATACATTGAAGGAAACGGATACCAGGTAACCTGGACATTCGGTCATCTGTGTACCCTGAAGGAACCGCATGAATATACTCCCTCGTGGAAAAGCTGGAGCTTGAGCAGCCTGCCCATGATTCCTCCCCGCTTCGGAATCAAGCTGATAAACGACAGCGGAATTGAAAAGCAGTTTCACATCATCGAAAAGCTGATGCAGGAAGCTGAAATGATTATCAACTGCGGAGATGCCGGCCAGGAAGGAGAACTCATCCAGCGGTGGGTAATGCAAAAGGCCGGTGCCAAATGTCCGGTCAAACGACTCTGGATTTCCTCACTGACGGAAGAAGCTATACGCGACGGATTTGCCAACCTGAAAGACCAGGCTGAGTTCCAGCCGCTCTACGAAGCCGGACTGAGCCGCGCCATCGGCGACTGGACTTTGGGCATGAATGCCACCCGACTATACACCTTGAAATACGGACAGAACAAACAGGTACTTTCCATCGGACGAGTACAGACTCCGACTCTGGCCCTGATTGTAAAAAGACAGCAGGAAATAGAACACTTCGTACCCAAGCAATACTGGGAACTGAAGACGGTCTACCGCGATACGGTGTTCTCGGCCATCGTACGAAAGAGTGATGAGGAACTGGCTGAAGAGGCTGAAAAGGAAAAAGAGAACCCTTCGACCAAGAAGAAAACACAACCCGATGCCAACCGGGGCATTCCGCAGATTACCGACGAACAGACCGGAAAGGAGTTATTGGAACGCATCCGGAATGTAGACTTTACCGTAACCGAAGTCAGCTCCAAGAAAGGAACAGAAGCGCCTCCCCGCCTGTTCGACCTGACCTCTTTGCAGGTGGAATGTAATAAAAAATTCAGCTACTCGGCCGACATGACCTTGCAGCTCATCCAGTCATTATATGAAAAGAAGGTGGCTACTTATCCGCGTGTGGATACCACTTTCCTGAGTGACGACATTTATCCCAAGTGCCCTAAAATTCTGGAGGGGTTGAAAGACTATGCCGTTTACACGACGGCATTAAGCGGAAAACCACTGATTAAATCGAAAAAAGTATTCGATAACAGCAAGGTGACCGACCACCATGCCATCATCCCCACCGGGGTACAACCGCAGGGCCTCAGCGACATGGAAAAACGGGTGTTCGACCTGATTGCCCGCCGCTTCATCGCCGTGTTCTATCCCGACTGTAAGTTTTCTACCACCACCGTCATCGGTGAAGCAGACCAGATAGAGTTCAAAGTAACCGGAAAGCAGATTCTGGAACCCGGCTGGCGCGTAATCTTTGCTAAGGACGTTCCGGAAGAAGGGAAGGAAAACGAGGAAGAAAGCGTATTGCCTGCTTTCACCAAAGGAGAAAGCGGCCCGCATAGCCCGATGCTCAACGAGAAATGGACACAGCCGCCTCGTCCCTACACCGAAGCCACCCTGCTGCGTGCCATGGAAACTGCCGGAAAGCTGGTGGACAACGATGAACTGCGGGATGCCCTGAAAGAAAACGGTATCGGTCGCCCTTCTACCCGTGCAGCGATTATCGAGACCTTATTCAAACGGCATTACATCCGCAAGGAACGCAAAAACCTGATTGCTACTCCTACCGGAGTAGAACTGATTCAGCTAATTCACGAAGAACTCCTGAAATCGGCCGAACTAACCGGTATTTGGGAAAAGAAATTGCGCGAAATCGAACGAAAAAGTTACGATGCAGGTACCTTCTTAGCTGAATTGAAGCAGATGGTCACCGAAATAGTTTACAGCGTACTGCGTGACAACAGCAATCGCCGTGTAACCGTTACGACTGATGACAGCCCTAAAATTCCGCTGAAAAAAGCAGCTACCCCTAAAAACGGAGAAGAAGAGCCCAAGAAAAAAGCGGCTCCCCGCAAGCCACGGGCCAGCAAGAAAGCAGCCACTCCCGAAGCACCTAAGGAAGACAACCTGCCTGCCGATGACAGCATCTTAGGAAAAGCCTGTCCCGTATGCGGCACGGGCATCATTATCAAGGGAAAGACAGCCTACGGATGCTCTCAGTGGAAGAACGGATGTAAATTCCGCAAGCCTTTTAAAGCATAATTATAAGGCATCACAAAATCTCCCCAAATGTCTGAGTTTTTGTATCTGACATTTGGGGAGATTTATTGTATATCACTTAGAAATTATTCATCCTCATTTCACAAACTTATTTCCAAGCCACCTTCTCACAGGTTCATCATAGAGCTTCAGACACACGTATGCCAACGCGATACTTCCGAAATATACGACAGCTGCCACCGGCCAGGTGTCTTCCAACGTATACAACTGTTTCTCAATAAGCCATGAATAGAATACATACATAATAGGATAGTGAATGGCATAAAGCGGATAAGATATATCTCCCAAGAACTTACAGATAGCGGTCGACTGCTTGTCTGTTGTCTTGCCGGATGCCCCCATACACACCAATAGAGGAAATACCACCGCAATGCATATCATCTCGAACACACCATTCAAGCATACAGGTGACTTACCTTCGATATAAGGCACACAAAAAAGTCCCAACAGGATAATACTGCAAATCCAGAATGCGCCTCGAATCTTGAACGGACGGAAATTTCTTGAAATCAGCATACCTAACGTGAAAGGAAACAGCATTCTCAGCATACCTCCCCAAAAGTTCAGTCCGTCGAGCGTCCAGCCCACTCCTATCATACCATAACCTACCACATCGAACAAAGCAAACCAGGACAGTCCCAAACCGAGCAGTATGACCAATACTGTCAGTGCCTTATTACTCAAACGATGAATGAAAAGAGCGTAAAGTATATTACCTATATATTCAAAGAACAATGACCAGCTCGGTCCGTTCAAGGAAAACATCTCTCCGTTCCCGCGTACGTCATACCCGGCTCCCGGATAAGCCGGAATAAAGCACATTGCAAGCAAAAGTGCCAGCATGACCGCGGAGGTCGCTACATGCGTACCATCCCATTTCACTCCCCCTTGCACAAAGAAAGCGATACAACCGATTATCGCTCCCATAATAATCATCGGATGAAGTCGGATAAGTCTCCGCTTAAAGAAGCCTTTTAACGTCATGTTCTTCTTCCACCGGTCATCGTATGCATATCCGATGACAAAGCCTGAAAGTATAAAGAAGAAATCGACGGCCAGATAACCGTGATTAATGACAGTAATGAGGGTACCTCCTCCGGCAAAAGAGAAACCTTCGAAAATGTGATAGAACACCACAAGCAGTGCGGCCACCCCTCTTAGCCCGTCAAGAAGTTCATAATGCGGTTTTGTATCTGCAAAAGCTGAAGATGAGATTCGATGATTCATATCGGGATAAATTAAACTGATTAGGATTTATACAATACATTTACATCGCGCAAAGATATTGCAATTTGATACACTCTCAAAATTCAACAAATAAAAAGAACTATCATTTTGATTTAACAGGAGCTTTTAGTAACATTATTGAAGAAAGTGAAGCAATAGAATATGATGATGACGACGATGAGGACGAATTCGATGATGATGACGATGACTAACATCTCATTAATCCATAGCTTTTAAGTTTATTAAAGAAACAGGTCAGGACGCTATATCCTGACCTGTTTTTGATGGTTCGCCCAGCACGAACATACTCTAACCGGTGCAAGTCCGTAACACGCCCGATAGCGGGAAGTGTATAGCCAAGAGCAAGGGTGTCCATCGTGAGATGGAATCTGAAGGAAGCTGGCGGCAAACATCTGGCCTGACGTACAGAAACTTGATATAAGGCTAGTGGGCATGGATAAGACTACCAAACAAGTCAAAGTCCGATAGCTATACGGAAATGCCCAAAGTAAATCAAGCAGGTATAAGATGGAAAGAGCATGTCCTTAACTGGGGAGGTCTCATGGACGTGTGGAGGATGGATTTCCGAATCACGGAGTAAAGCCTGCCATAAGAAGTCAGCCGAGGCCATAGTACCCGATATATTTTTTTCTACTCAACTCGGGGAAGGGCTGAACCATTAGTCAATTGAGCAGTAAATGAAAGTCACTCCATGAAGGGAAGAACGCAGAAAATAACGATGTCAATCGGTAGCCGCCCTCAAAATGATAGCACGGAATGCGAAAGCTATGAGGGGGTGCAGACTTTCATGGACATGACTGAAAACAACCTCAAGGAAGTGCAATTTGAACGTGGAAACCTATTGGAGTTCATCCTCTCGCCGTCGAACCTTAACCTTGCCGACCTGCAAGTTAAGCGGAATCACGGCAGCTGTGGAGTAGACGGATTGTCAACCGAGGAATTGTGTGATTATCTGAAAGGGCACAAAGATGAACTCGTGGAATCCTTGAAATCGGGCAGCTACCGCCCGAACCCCGTCCGTCGGGTAGAAATCCCGAAGGGTGGGGGTAAGAACCGTCCGCTAGGAATCCCGACCGTAGTGGACAGGTTAATCCAACAAGCCATCAGCCAAATACTGAGTCCCATCTATGAACGCCAGTTCAGCGACAACAGCTTTGGCTTCCGCCCCCATCGAAGCTGCCACAAGGCATTGAAACGGGCGCAGGAATATATCACCCAAGGCTATACATACTGCGTGTCCCTTGACCTTGAACGCTTCTTCGACACGGTAAACCACGCCATGCTGATAAGGATACTGTCCCACACCATACGTGACGGACGCGTGATATCGCTTATCCACAAGTACCTTACGGCAGGCGTCATGGTCAGACGCAGCTATGAGGAAAGTGTGGAAGGTGTTCCCCAAGGCGGTCCGTTAAGCCTCTGTTGGCAAACATCATGCTTAACGAGCTTGACAATGAACTCACCCGCAGGGGTCACAAGTTTGTCCGCTATGCAGACGACTGCATGATACTAGTCCGTAGCAAGCGTGCTGCAGAACGTGTCCGTGAGACCATCTCCACTTTTATCGAATCACGGCTTCACCTTAAAGTTAACCGGGAAAAGACAGAAGTGGCCTACGTTGGTGGGGTGAAGTATTTGGGTTATTCCTTCTATATGATGAACGGGAAATGCGGTCTGCGCCTGCATCCCCAATCGGTTGCTAAGATGAAAGTGAAACTGAAAGAGCTGACATCAAGAAGTAATGGTTGGGGTTACGCAAAACTGAAAGACAAGCTGAACCAATTCATCAATGGTTGGATGAACTATTTTAAATTGGCTGATATGCGTAACATCCTCCAAACAACGGATAAATGGCTTCGTCACAGAATCCGGAGTTATGTCTGGAAGAGTTGGAAGAAAGTCGGCGCAAGGTTCAAGAATCTCGTGAGATGTGGCATAGACAGGTGGCGAGCTTGGCAATGGGCCAATACTCGTGGTGGATATTGGAACACGGCAGGAAGTCCGATCCTATGCCGAGCCATGAATAACGAGAGGCTAAAACTTCAAGGCTACCCTTGCCTTGTGGACTAATATGTCAAATTGCATCAGCACTAAGGAACCGCCGTATGCCGAACGGCACGTACGGTGGTGTGAGAGGTCGGAAAACGAAAGTAGGAAGAAAACTACTTCGTTTTCCTCCTACTCGATTTAGTTAAGTCCTAATAGTTAGTTTGCTTTATTTGCTCTCAGCATTAGCTATTGATGCACGTACTCTGCTTAATGTTTCCAATGTCATCTGAAGATATGAAGCAATCATTGTCAAAGGTGCTCTTCTAGTTATTTCAGGAAAATGTTGCTGTAATCTAGCGTATCTGTCATTTGCTGATTCGAAACGTAAAATGTCAGCCTTTAATTGTGATAACATTAAGGAATTTTCAAAAAAACTCCGATATAGATAAGCTATATCACCATTAGCATCAGAAAGTTCTTCCATTATATCACGCGGAATTTCCCATAAAACACTGTTTTCTACAGCATCCATCATAAGATGTGTTGGCTCTCGGTTAAAATAGCTGTCAATACACCAGACAACATCTTTTTCACATGCTAAATGTTCTATCACATCCTTATCATGCTTTAGGTAGTGCTGTCTAATAAATCCCTTTTCTATATAAAATAGGCAATTACAGATATCACCTTCATTTAGAATTATATCACCTTTTTGATATTTCTTAGGCTGAATAATATCTGCAAAAAGGCGAATATTCTCCAACTTAAGTTTGCGATTAGGGCATGTTTCAGCTATAATCTGTTTTGCAATGTCAAATTGAATACTCATAGGCTAAAGTTATTTATATCCAACATTTTGTTTCAATTTTGGGTTCAAGTCTATACTTTTTTGTGGAATAGGAAAAACTGTGGTATACCCATTTTTCTCATCAGCCAGTTGGACTCGCTGATCGTATGATTTGTGATAAACTCCAAAACGCACCATATCTTGTCGTCGCCAGCCTTCCCATACTAACTCCAACAAACGCTCTTTCAATATGTTCTCAAGCGTAGCTTCTCGATATGGCATACCAACACGACCTCGGACTTCGTTCAACTCCAACGAGCCATCCTCACCATTACGTACCTTTGCCTCGGACTTCATCAGGAGAGCATCGGCATAGCGGAATAGCACGATGTCGTTATCCGGTTGTCTACCGTCGGAATGTGAGGTCCTATCAACCTCATATTTTGCCATACGAGCACCAGCTGTCTTGACATAGGAGCTTCCCGTAAGATTCAACTTTAGCTCCAATGGGAAATACTCCAACTGCTGTCCATTGTCCATCATTACAGGCTTTCCATCAACCTCTACGATGCCGGCATAGAAGTTCTTTTCAAAGCGAGCATCTACATCATCTGTGCCGTATCCGTTGGCTAAGACTGTTGAGATATTGGCACTGGTACCATTTTCCGATGAGCCACCCAACGCACCGCCATGGTTGTAGTGTCGTGATCGGAAGAGATACCAGAACTGCGCAGCATAGAGGTTCTTATCCAACGGAATGGTGAATATGTTTTCGTTGGAGTTCTCGTTATGCACAGAGAAATTATAGCTATAATCGTCCTCCAACCGATAACCTACCTCGCAAGTTTATTGCAATATTTGATACAGGTCTGCCAAGCGTTGAGTTTCTCACCATCGACGGTGAAAAATATCTCTTTACCGTTCCGTGGAACGCCATCAGTCCAATTATCATCACAATATATCTCGGCATTAAGAGCCAACTTAGCCAAAAGGAAATTAGCTACAGGTGTTGTTATACGACCATAGTAGTTACCCATCTTATTACTACGCTCATTTGGCAACAACTCGGCAACCTCCTGCAACTCATTCACGATAAAACGGAAAACCTCGCTACGCTCGCTCTGCACAACTTCATCCTGCGGTTGTTCATAGGATGTTACGATGGGCACTCTGCCATACATATCCATAATGTAGTAGTAGAAAAGTGCTCTCAGAGCTCGCACCTCAGCTTCGTAGGCCACTCTCTGCTCCTCAGATAGGTTATGGCTATACTTATCGATGATATGCAGAGATTTGTTCGATAACACAACAACCTTGTAGAGGTATTTCCAAGTATTGTAGAGTGGTAAATCATTAGGACTCCACTTATGCTGATACATATTCGCCCACAAACCTCCATCGTACCAGTCGCCACCACGAATAGGTATCATGGCTTCGTCTGTAGTAAGTGTGTTATAGTCATAAATCCCACGACAGGTCCCCTGTAAACCCTCACTGTCTGCACTGCCACCAATGTAATTGTAGAGCACAGCCACTGCATTAATATATATGTTGTTGGCATTGTTGTAAATGTCTTCTTCATAAAGTTGATCTCTAGGGTCTTCAGTAAGACAAGAGGTCATCATCGTTGCCAAAGCAACCATCAATATGTTTATATATCTTTTCATAACTGTAAGCGGTTAGAATTGAATACTAAGACCTAACGAATAGGTACGATATAAAGGATAGGTGCGTTTGTCGTCAATGCCCAAAGTGTTGCTTACTACATAACTGTTTATCATTGGAGTAAGACCGCTATAGCCTGTGATTGTTGCAAGGTTGCTAATGCCTGCCGAAAGACGCAATGACTTCACAGCCTTGGATTTCATTGGAATATTGTAGCCTATGGTAATATGTTCAATATTTACATAGTCACCTTTTCCAACCAATAGTCTGAAACATTCTGATCAATAATATTTTTTTCAGGAGCACCCTTCAATACATTGTAGTCAGGGAATATAGACATATTGGTATAAGCCAAGCCCGTGCCATTGAATATCTTATGACCGAAAGCACCATTTATCTGCATGGCAATATCAAAGGACTTGTAACGGAAACTGATGTTTGATCCAATAGTTACCTTGGGGGTTGCCTGACCTGCTATATACCTGTCTCCGCCATCGCTAAAATCAATCTCGCCATCATCATTCAAATCTTCAATATCGTAACTGTAGCCACCAAGTTCATTTTCTTTAAGCCCTTTGCAGTGAGGTAGATAGAATACCCCCAATGGCTGACCTACAATCTGATATACTACATTATTGTCTCCACCGTTCTGACCTGCACCATAAAGCGAGCCAATCGGAGTAATATCTGAAGCTGTCATATGCATACCATTATACTCTCCACTAAGCGAAAGTAACTTATTCTTCTGGTAGGACATATTGAAGTTGATATTCATCTCCATATCCTTTCGTTGAATGGGAACTACCGAGATTCCTAGTTCGACACCCTGGTTAGACATCGAGCCGATATTTGCCATCAGTTTATCGAACGCAAAGGTCGGAACGGGAACATCATACTCATAGAGCATATCCGTTGTCTTTGAGTAATATAATTCCGAGGTAAGCATCAACCGATTATCCCATATACCTAAGTCAAAACCGATATTAAATGTTGAACGAGTCTCCCACTTAAGGTCCGGATTCGTGTTGCGTATACTTCCCATTGTTACGGTAGGTGCACCGTTGATGGATACGATACCATTCTCCTTTACGGTATTAAGTGTTGTATAGGATGTTATACCTCCAAGATTTCCTGACCGACCATATCCGGTTCTTAGTTTCAATATTGTTATAAAGTCAGTATCAGAGAGGAAGCCTTCTTTTTTTACATCCCAACCCAGTGATACTGATGGGAAGAATCCGAAAGTATTGTTATCGCTTACCATTGAAGAGCCATCTCCACGGAGTGCTGCCGCAATAGAATATCTATCCTTGTAACTATATGTGACACTACCCATTATTGAAGCAAGTGACGGGTCTTCATAGCTACTGCTCGTACCACCGAAAGGACGCGATGATGTTGCTCCGATGTTATTATAGGAGAAATCATTTGTTGTTATTCCTTTTGCCTGCACCCATAAACCAGTCCTTACCTGTTTAAGATATTCTGCGCCAACAACAGCATCAAGGTGTGAGTCTCCCCAAGCATTGTTATATGAGAGGGACACATTTGTAAAGTAGTCTTCACCCTTGAACTCTCCACGATAAACATTGCCTTGCGCCCACACCCATGTAGGACAAAATTGAGCATTTCCCGTAGATGAATATGAATAAGAGCCGAAAGCCGACAATATCAAATTGTCAAGGATATTAAATTTCAGCCCCAAATGTGTATTGAAATTCCGTTCTTCGGAGTCATTTTTCTCATAGAGGAGTGCTCCGGGGTGGTTGATGTGTGATGCAGCCGAGTTCTTCACCCAGTTGTCATTAACATCAGTTCCTGCTGGATATGTAGGATTCTGTGCAGCTGCCGAGTAAAACAGCATTCGTGTATCGAAAATGTCGTGTATCTTTGACGAGTAGCCATATACACCAAAATCGCCAACTAAGCGACCATCGAAAGCCTTTTGTGTAGCATCAAGTTTTACCACTAAATTTCGGTAATCGTTAACTTTGACAATTGTATTATGATCCATAAAACCGAACGATGCTCGATAGTTTGAGTTTTCCGAACCACCGCTAAAAGCCAAGTGATGCTGATGTATCAAGCCCGTACGAGTAATTACATCGTGAAAATTGGTGTTGTAGCCACCATTATTGTAATCTAATCCAAGTGCCTCTGCTGTAGCTATATACTCCGGGCCGTTGAGCATTTGCAGATGTTTATACATTGACTCGAATCCGTAGTTGCCATCATATGATATTTCGAAACCTCGCCCCGTTCCTTTCTTGGTCTTAATCTCAATTACACCTGAAGCACCACGGGAACCGTACATTGCCGTTTCGGTAGCATTCTTCAAAATAGTGAAACTCTCGATGTCTGCGGGATATATGGTAGATAGCGTAGCGATGTCAGATGTCACTCCGTCAATAATTACTAACGGGTCATTGCCACCCATAATGGATGTGGTACCACGCACACGGATACTATTCAGCATAGCGAGCCTGTCAGTCCCATTAGTGGTGACGTTCACACCGGCAGACTGACCACTCAATACATCCAAAGCATTATTCAATGGTCCCTTCTTGATATTCTCGGGCCTGATATGCTCTAATGATTTAGTCGCCGAAATGGTATCTTGTTTCTCTCTGATATTCTGTACTTGTGCATCAATTTTTTGAGCACTACAGATGAAGAACATTATGACAAGACAAAGACCGACTCTTCCCATCTTGATTCGTTAAATCTCTGTAGATTCCCCAGACCAGACAGTTAATAAATCTTATACGCAATGTATTATAAAGAGGGGGATTGGGAATCTGTACTATTTCCCTTCCTGTCCGTCCGCTTAGCCATTGTATATTTTTTCTGTTATTTCATATCAGTGATGCTGATAATCCAGGCAAGAACAGAGTAAACATCTACCTCTTTTATACATAAATCCTTTCCAAGGACTTTATAAGCGCAACCATTAACTACATTACATTACAAAGGTAACAATAATTTGTCATTTGAAGAAATTTAGAAAAAAGAAAAAGTCATTATGCGTGATATTTTTATTTAATTACGACATTTATCAAATACAAAAATCATAGAAGGACAAAAATCTTTAAATGATTTGATTATAAACAAACTTTAAATAGTTAAATTGCAATAATACTATACCATGGTTGTTCTTTACCTTAATGTAATACTACTGTTATATATCTGGTCATTTATCTCCTTTTGTCGGATGCAAAGGTTGCCAAACCTCTTTTAGAAAACGAAAAGTTCAAGCGGTAAACCATTTGGAGCAGTTTCGTCCTCCGTTGGAGAGTAAACAGCTCCAAAACCTTTTCTTATTCATTGGCTTGGCTGAAAACTGCATCTGGCAACGGAGATAAACGACTGACGAAATAATAGCATAAAACAGCATAGCCCCCTTAATAAGGCAATTTTATCAATGCTGTTTTCATTCTTTTCAGAGGACTATTATTTTCGACAGAGAGAAATTTGGCAAGCGGCAGATTTCACTCCCTCAAAAATAATAGATTTGAATTGCTGTCCTCTTGCCTTTATTGGAAATTGTAGTACCTTTGTAGTGGCTTGTGCGAACGAGCCAAGCAATGTGGAAAGATGGGAACATCGAACCATCAATAAAGTACCGAAAAGAGGGAAAATACCCTCTACCACCGCTCTTTGAATGTCAAGAAATAATAAAAATGTTAAATCTTCACCTTTTAGAATGTACCCCTAAAGGTTATGCCCATATTTCTGACTTATAACTCACAAAATATTGAGTAATAACTGGTTGCAAATACAGAGGTTGAAAATGCGCTCTTATTGTTAACAATCAATTAGGAAAAAGAATTTTCCTCTTAATGCATATGGAATGATAACAGTTTTATAAAGTATAACATAAAAAAGTATCCCTCCAATTACACTTATCGGTAATATGCTATATATTACATAGTTGTGTATTGTTTATTGTATTTCGAATGTTTGTACTTTTCTAATATAGAATTGGTTTGCCTAATATACTTTATCAATGAATGCATAAGCATTAAAATAGCATATACTAAATATAACATTAAAGTCATATTATTTTGTCACTCTCGAAAAATGCTATTACAATCCCCATAATGGGAAAACACAAAAAGAATTTAACAGAAGTTATAAATAATATACTATTTACTATGGCACAATCATTTTTCTCTTGTACCATACATACATTCTATAATATATATAATCCATTCTCACCACTTTAACAAAGCTCCATTATTTTTATCAAAATTATCATCGATATAATAATCTAATGTTCACCTATAGAATTACCGTAAATAATGTCACCATTCTTTGAATGAGTAACTTCCAAATGAGAGAACCGGATTAACAGTTTTTCCAAATCTTTCTTATCCATGATTGTTCTTTTATCTGACGGTTAGTACTATTATTTCCGGATTATCGCCAAAGATAGGGAATCTCATCCATTAAAAATTTGTCCTAAATCAAATTACTGTCTTTTGCTTCGCAACCTGCTGAGGGTAGAAAGGGTGATTCCTAAATAGGATGCAATGTATTTCAGATTTACCTTTTTGCATATTTCCGAAAATTGTTTCTGAAACTCTTCATAACGCTCCTTTGCCGGCAATGACAACCTCTCTTTATGGCTTCTGTGCAACCGTCTGTATTCATTCTGATGTATGATTCTCCCCCAGTTGCATAACTCCAAGTTGGTTTCCATAAGATTTTTGAGGTCACTTATATTGATTCTGTAGGCTTCCACTTCCTCCAGCGTTTCCACATATTCCTCACTTTTTTTGTTGTAATATAATTCATCCATGCTGAAAACAATACATCCCTCTGCTCCGAACGAGGTAGTGTATTCCTCTCCATCGACCACCCAATAGGCTCTTAAGATACCCTTCTCTATAAAATAAGCATACTTACAATAAATACCTTCTTTAATAAGTTGATACCTTTTAGGAAAGCTGCAAGGTGTTAAATAGGATTCAAGTTCCTTTATGGTCAAATCGGACACCGGATATTGCTTTCTGATACTCTCTATTATATTTTTCATTTATAAGACTTGGTTTTCAATAAATAAAACTTACACACCGAGCTAGGAAGTCCGGAAACACAACCGTATTCGTTTCTGCATTTTAAGCCACCTCAATCATAGCCACGATACGCTTGGAGGACAAAGTTATAAAGATTTATAGCGTAGCCGATAATTTCTATCAGGAAATTGCACCTCCCCCGACATATAATTACAAATTCCGAAAAGCATAATTCAAAACGCTTCGAAGAATTCTCTGTTTCACACTGCGGGATTTGTATTTCACACTGTGAAATATGTATCCCACAGTGTGGTTTTGTTATTCCACACTGTGAAACAGAGAATACGATTAAGCATTTACCACTTTATCTATCTGTGTTTCAAACAATTTACCTATCGGAATCGTAAAATTAGTTCTGTACCAGATTCTGCATCTTGCGAAGTATCTTCGGGAACTGCCAGAAGAAGAGCAATGTGCAACAGATGGCGGCCGTAGCATCCGAAACGGCTTCGGCCATAAATACACCTTCCACCCCGCAGAAGCGAGGCAGAACCAGAGCAAGAGGAACCAGCAGAATAACCTTACGCAACAAGGCGATAAAAATGGAAATCCGTGCCTGACCAAGGGCTACAAACATATTCTGGCAGGCACGCTGCAAACCGAAAATGGTCATTCCGGCCAGGAAAATCGGCAACACATGCTCTACGGTGGCAATCAACTCCGGATCGCTCGTAAATGCCGAAGCGACTACCGTAGGGAAACAAATCATCAGCAACATCAGGACAAAATTGAAAGAGAACATTACCGTCAGTACAATACGGAAACAGTCTTTCACCCGCTGCCGGTCACCATGTCCGTAGTTGTAGCTGGCCACCGGCACAAAACCTTGGGCAAATCCTGTAAGTGGCACACTGACCAGCTGCATGGCACTCTGTAAAATAGCCAGGCTCCTACGTATATATCGCCAAATTTCTCCAGACTGCCGTTCAGCACAAATCCTACCAGGCTCTCTGTACTGGCCATAATGAAAGGAGATACCCCCAAAGCCAACATCCCCCCGACGATACGGCGGTCGAATTTCAGGTAACATTTTTGCAAACGCAAGGAGGCACGGTCGGAACATAGAAAGCCTAACACCCACCAGGCGCTGCATGCCTGCGAAAGAATAGTGGCCAGTGCCGCTCCTTTTACGCCCATATCAAACCAGAAAATAAAAATCGGATCAAGCACAATATTCAGCAAGGCCCCAATCAAAACGGAATACATCGCAATATTGGGACGCCCCTGTGAATTGATGAACGTATTGAGTCCGGTAGAGATTTCCACAAACAAGGTACCCAGCAAGTACACTGAAAGATAATCTTCTGCGTAGGGGAGTGTAACGGCAGATGCCCCCGCAAACCGAAGGATAGGCTCCATAAACAAATAGGACACCAGCGAAGTCAGCACGGTAAACAGAATCAGCAGCATGAAACCGTTGCCTAAGAATTTCCCCGCACGCACCCGGTCGCCTTGTCCCAGTGCCATGGCAGCCAGTGGCGCACCTCCGGCTCCCACAATAGCCGAAAAAGAAGAAATCAGAATTACAATAGAGGTAGTCACTCCTACTCCCGCCAATGCATTTGTCCCGATTTCCGGTATATGACCGATATAAATACGGTCTACTATATTATATAGGAGATTGACGAACTGCGCGGCCACTGCCGGTAAAGCCATTTTGAAAATGAGAGGAAGCATCCGCTCCGTTCCCAGGCGTTCTTCGTACTGATTGTTCATTCTTGCTGCCATAGGTATTCTACAAAACGGCTGCAAAGTTACGAGTTTTTCGGGAGAGAAAGGGGAAAATGTAATTGAAAAGAAATAACCCTGCCTTCGGATTTGATTTACATCAACAAATTGGCCTTTTACAAGAAAAATATGCTATAAAACATATTTTGTAAAGAAAAAAGGCCTATATTTGCAGTGTAAAAAGAAAGGCTAAAAGAAAAAAGCCAATAAAAAGTTTTCAAGGTAAATAAGGTAACAAGTACAACGGCCGGCTGGGAAGTCCGCTAAGAAGATTTAATTAAACTAACTAAAAAAAGAAAGGGTAACAATTATGAAAAAGGTAAAAAACATTTTCCACAAGATTGCAAATGCAGATCCAATGATCTGGGGTTATGTAATGCTGAATGACGAAAGACGCAAATAAAACTGCGACGCTGACAAGTTCAGCATTTTAAAGACGAATCTGATAAATGCCGAAAGGCTTCTCGTAAATATTCTGACGAAAAAGCGGTTAGACTTCTAACCGCTTTTTTTATTTCCCATTTGTCCGTATCTTTGCATGAATCTCAAAACACAATGACAGATGACTCCTACCCTGATAGATACCGACAACCCCGAATTTCAGAATGCACTGAAACTCATCCAATATACCCGCCAATCGGTCTTTCTGACCGGAAAAGCGGGAACGGGTAAGTCTACATTTCTGAAATACGTTTGCCAGCATACCAAAAAGAAATATGTAGTACTGGCTCCTACGGGCATTGCCGCTATCAATGCGGGTGGCAGTACCCTGCACAGTTTTTTCAAGCTCCCGTTTCATCCGCTCCTGCCCGATGATCCGAAATTTCAGGGGCGGAAACTGAAAGATTTTCTGAAGTATTCTTCCGACCACCGGAAACTCATTCAGAACATCGAGCTCATCATCATTGATGAAATTTCCATGGTGCGGGCCGACATCATCGACTTTATCGACAAGGTGCTTCGCACGTACTCTCATAACTTACGTGAGCCGTTCGGTGGAAAACAGCTGCTGTTAGTGGGCGACGTATTCCAACTGGAGCCGGTAGTAAAAAGTGACGAACGGGAGATTCTGAACCGTTTTTATCCGAATCCGTATTTCTTTTCGGCTAAAGTGTTCCAGGAGATGGAACTGGTATCCATCGAACTCACCAAGGTATACCGGCAAACAGACCAGGTATTCGTCAGCGTGCTCGACCATATCCGGACCAATACTGCCGGAAATGCGGATTTACAACTATTGAACACCCGTTATACTCCGACACCTCCTTGCCCGGAAGAGAATGATTTGTACATCACGCTGGCTACCCGGAGGGACAATGTAGATTATATCAACGAAAAGAAACTCAACGAACTGCCAGGCGAACCGGTCACATTAAAAGGAGAAATACATGGAGAATTCCCTGAAAGCAGCCTCCCTACCCTGATGGAACTGGTCATCAAGCCGGGAGCACAGGTGATTTTCATCAAGAACGACCAGGAAAAACGCTGGGTGAACGGTACCATCGGTACGGTTTCAGGCCTTTCGGAAGACGGTACCATCTATGTAATAACGGAAGACGGGAGTGAATTCGATGTACACAAGGAAAGCTGGAGTAACATCCGCTACCGATATAACGAGACGGAAAAGAAAATAGAAGAAGAGGAATTAGGCACATTTACACAATACCCCATCCGGCTGGCCTGGGCCATCACCGTACACAAGAGTCAGGGGCTGACTTTCAACCGGGTAGTTATCGACTTTACGGGAGGAGTTTTTGCAGGAGGACAGGCTTATGTAGCCCTGAGCCGCTGCACCTCATTGGACGGCATCCAGTTGAAGCGGCGGATTTCGCACGCAGATGTGTTTGTCCGACCGGAAATTGTCAGCTTTGCCCAGCGCTTCAATGACAACCAGACATTTGAAAGGGCCATGAAACAGGCACAGGCAGACATTCAATACGTAGCCTCTGTAAAAGCTTTCGACAAAGGCAATTTCGCCGAATTCTTAGAAGCTTTCTTTAAGGCCATCCACAGCCGATATGACATTGAAAAACCGTTGATACAGCGTTTTATCCGCCAGAAATTAGGCATCATCAACCGGTTAAAGGAAGAAAACCGATTACTGAAGGAGCAAATGCAACAACAGCGGCAGAATTTGCAGAAGTACGCCCGGGAATATTACCTGATGGGAAACGAATGCATCACTAAGGCGCACGACTCGAGGGCGGCACAGGCCAACTATGACAAGGCACTGGAGCTGTATCCGGAATATGTGGATGCCTGGGTACGAAAAGGAGTGACATTCTTTGATGAAAACCGAATGGAAGAAGCTGAAGAATGCCTGAATCGTGCCGTACAACTACGGCCACAGGACTTCAAGGCAGTATACAACCGAGGAAAACTTCGTCTGCTGACCGGAAAAACGGAAGAAGCGCTCTCCGATTTGGACAAGGCTACCAGCCTGAAGCCGCAGCATGCCGGTGCGCATGAATATTTTGCTGAAGCACTCGAAAAAGCGGAAAGGAAATAGAAGCTGCCATTCACTATCGAATTGCAGAAGAACTGCGAAAGAAAAAGAAATAATTTTCTTATTTTTGCGTTCATACGAAGTCTAATCTTCGTGGATAACGCCATGTTACTTAAATTATATTCTAAAAACAACCGGCCGGAAGACCTGCAGCGCATAGTAGACATTCTGAACGATGGGGGCATCATTATCTACCCCACAGACACAGTGTACGCATTAGGCTGTCATGCGCTGAAGGAACGCCCCATTGAGCGTATCTGTAAACTGAAAAATATCGACCCGCGCAAGAATAATTTATCCATCATCTGTTACGACCTGAGCAACATCAGCGAATATGCTCGCGTGAGCAATGCCACTTTCAAACTGATGAAACGCAATCTGCCCGGTCCGTTTACCTTTATCCTGAATGCGGACAGCCGTCTGCCTAAGATTTTCCGCAACCGGAAGGAAGTGGGTATCCGTGTACCCGACAATGCCATCATCCGTGAAATCTGCCGGTTGCTCGATGCACCGATTCTGACGACCACTCTGCCATTAGAGGAAGGAGAAGACATTGAATACATCACTGAACCGGAGCTGATTGACGAAAAGTTTGGAGAGAAAGTAGACCTTATTATCGATGGAGGTACGGGAGGTATTGAACCTTCTACCGTCATAAATTGTTGTGATGATGTACCTGAAATTGTCCGACAAGGTAAGGGGATATTAAATGAATAATTAACCATAAAAAATTAACCCACATTACATCATGTTACTTACATTATTACAAGCTACAGCACAAGCAAGCAACGCTGCTTCAAGAATTAACGTAGAACAGATTCTGGACAGGCTGCTCAACTGGGGAATCGAAGTAGGAAAAGACATCCTGGCTGCCATTATCATCTACATCGTCGGCCGGTTTATCATCAAGCAAATCAGCCGACTGGTCAGCAAAATTCTGGAAAAACGTAAACTGGAAATCAGTGTACAGACATTCTTAAAAAGTCTGCTCAGCATACTTCTGAACCTGATCTTAGCATTTGCCATCATCAGCAAATTAGGAGTAGAAACCACCAGCTTTGCTGCAATCTTAGCTTCTGCCGGTGTGGCAATCGGTATGGCATTGTCCGGAAACCTGTCTAACTTCGCCGGAGGATTAATCATCTTAGTATTCAAGCCCTTCAAGGTAGGAGACTACATCGACGGACAAGGTGCCAGCGGAACAGTAAAAGAAATTCAGATTTTCCACACCATTCTGGCTACGGTAGACAATCGAATTATTTACGTACCTAACGGTGCTCTGAGCAGCAATGCCATCACCAATTACAGCAAACAAGACATGCGCCGCGCTGAATGGGTATTCGGAGTGGAATACGGAGAAGATTATGAAAAAGTAAAAGCTGTACTGGAGCGAATCATTGCGGCCGATGAACGAATCCTCACGACTCCAGCTCCATTTATCGGACTGGGAGCTTTGTCTGCCAGCAGTGTAGATATTAAGGTACGTGTGTGGACCAAAACCGAAAACTACTGGGATGTGTATTTTGACATGAATAAAATCGTATACGACACATTCAACAAAGAAGGTATCGGATTCCCGTTCCCGCAACTGACCGTACACCAGGCAAAAGACTGATAAGCAGATATCACTCCATAAAAAAACTTCCACCAAGGGAAAATCCTTTAGTGGAAGTTTTTTATATCTATCAAAAAGATGACTTATTTACGGTCTGCTTTCAAACGGTCGGCCATTGCCTTAGCCAATTCCTTAGCCTGTGCATAATTGTCGGCCTTCATGCTCTGCTTCATTTCTACCGGGTTACCTACTACTTCAAATTTCAGTTTTCAGTAAACTCACCCAATTTCTTCACTGCTGCGCTGGCCCAAGTGAACGAACCGAAGTAACCAAACAGACGGTTCTTCATTTCACGAGCGGCTACCTTGCTCAATAGAGATTCCATTTCAGGATACAAATGCATGTTATAAGTAGTACAGCCTGCTATCAAAGCTTTATACTTAAAGATGTCGGCCAAGATATAAGAATGATGCGTATGAGAAACATTGTGCAGAATGATATTCTTGATGCCCTGTGCACTCAGTTCTTCTGCAATAGCTTCAGCCAGTTCTTCTGTATTACCATACATGGTTCCATACACAATCACTACACCTTCTTCACCTTCATAGCGGCTCAGCTTGTCATACATATCTACCACTTGCGGAATGCATTCTTCCCATACCGGTCCATGAGTCGGACAGATTGTCTTGATAGGCAGTCCTCCACATTTCTGTAAAGCTTTCTGTACCGGATTACCGAACTTACCTACGATATTAGCATAGTAGCGGCGCATTTCATTCCAATAAATATCAGTATTGATGTTACGGTCGATGCATCCTCCGTTCAATGCTCCGAAACAGCCAAAAGCATCTCCAGAGAACAGGATACCTTCTGTTTCATCGAAAGTTACCATTGTTTCCGGCCAGTGTACCATGGGCACCAGATAGAAGCGAAGGCTATGATGTCCCAGTTTCAAGAAATCTCCATCACCTACCACATAACGTTCACCTGTTACTCCATAATATCCTTCTACCATTTCGAAAGTCTTCTTGTTACCAACCAACACGATTTCAGGATAGTATTTCTTAATCAGGGCAATTGAACCGGAATGGTCAGGCTCCATGTGGTTTATAATCAAATAATTGATTTTACGGTCTCCGATAACACTGCGTATCTTCTTAATATACACTTCAAAGAAAGCCACATCTACCGTATCGACCAACGCCACCATATCGTCATCGGCAATCAGGTAAGAGTTATAAGACACGCCATAAGGAAGTGGCCACAAATTTTCAAACAAAGCTTTTGTACGGTCGTTCACACCGACATAATGAACTTTACCTTTAATTTCCATTGAATCCTAACTAATTTAAAAATTTGATATTATATTGTTTCCTTTTTTACTTCTTCATAGAATTTTCCCTGCCAGGTATCTCTTTCCTGAAGGCGACGCTGCATACGAACGGCAAATTCGTAATTTTTAATGCCCCAGTCTGGAGCTATCAGCAGTTCCTTGGGAGATTGCGAAACGAAACGTTCCAGCACAAGATCCGGACGTACACGCTCGAGATAATCTATCACAAGATCAATATATTCATCTACCTCGTACAAATGAAAATCTTCAGGACACAACTCATATTCATGTGCCATCCGTGTACCACGCACCAGCTGCAACTGATGCATTTTCAGCGTTGTCAAAGGAAGTTCAGACACCTGTCGTGCCTGACGGATGATAGCTTCATGATTTTCTCCCGGAAGTCCTAAAATCACATGACCTCCCACACGTATCCCTCTTTCTGCTGTACGTTTTACGGCATCCACCGTACATTCAAAAGTATGTCCCCGATTTATTCGCTGCAAAGTATGATTATCCGTACTTTCAATACCATATTCCACTAAAAGAAAGGTTCGCCGATTCAACTCTTCCAGATAATCCAGCAATTCTTCGGGCATACAATCGGGGCGCGTACCGATAACGAGTCCGACAACTCCTTCTACCCGCAATGCCTCTTCATACATCTGACGCAGCTTGTCCAGTTCTGCATACGTATTTGTGTAGGCTTGAAAATATGCCAAAAAACTTCATTTCCGGATATTTTCTGGCAAAAAACTCTTTTCCTTCCTCCAACTGCTGCGTAACAGACTTGTCTGTCCGACAATATGCCGGATTAAAGGTCTGGTTATTGCAATAGGTACATCCTCCATATCCTTTTACACCATCTCTGTTCGGGCAAGTAAATCCCACATTCAATGAGATTTTTTGCACCTTAAAAGGAAAATGAAGGGCCAAAAACCGGGCAAAATCATTGTATCGTGTACGTTCTCCCATGAGTTTACAAATTCCTCGCAAAGATAAGGATTTTCAGTTACTTTTCCCAGTCTTTATCTGTACAAGAAATGTAAAAACATACATGAAAACAAAGAGACACAAAAAAGGCTGCTACAGTATTTACCTGCAACAGCCTTCAGACTACATTATTTCAATAAAAAAGAATTATTCTGATTCACTCAAAGTAGCAATACTTACACGGTTCCAATCCGGTTCTGAGAACATAGCTCCTACACCCTGACCTTCAGCTGTGATACGTGAAGCACTAATTTTATACTTACTTATCAACATATTCTTTACAGCTTCCGCACGCTGCTTAGCTACACGTGCATTTACTTCGGCACTACCTTCCGGAGAAGCGTATCCCTTGATAGATACCGTACTCTTCGGATTATTCTTCATATAAGTTGCAATACGCTCTACATTAGGTATCTGATCAGTACTGATTGTGGTCTTTCCCTGACGGAACGTAACAACTGATTCCAATGACTTAGAATGTGTATTCTGAATAATAGTTTCTACCTGCTTAGGTGCATTACGCAAATCTGTCAGCTCTTTTTCCAAACGTGCATTTTCTGCATCCTTTGCTCCTAAAGCTTCATCTTTACGGGCATTTTCTGCACGCAAGGCATTAATCGCCTCATTCAGAGAGTTCACCTCAGCCTGGTTGTATGGCTTCTGAATAGTCATATAGTGCTTTCCGTTGCTGCTTGCGAAACGATAAGTTACTCCAGCCAAAATTTCAATCTTCGACTTGTTTACGTTCAGTTGTTGTGCACGGTCGCCATCCATTCTGTAAACAATAGCCGGACGTACATTTACAGCCCATGCTTTTTTCTCACCCAGGTTGAAGTTAAAGCTAGCACCAAAACGGCTTACCATATAAGAACGGTCAGTACCCATACTTGAGTTCACAAAATCATGTCCCCAACCAAATCCAGCGATACCTTCCACTTCGAATAATCTGGGTTCACCATTATATCCCGCAAAAAGATTATTCAAGTTAATCTTACCCAATACGCCTAAATTCAAATCATCAAAAGCTGTTTTGCTGAAAGACGTATTGATACCTGTCAATCCTTCGAAAGAAACACCTAACACCGGAGTAATCTGTTTTCCTAATTCAATGCCAGTTTCAGCACGCATATTAGGCCAAAATGCAGAATGAGCTGTAGGAGTAGTCACTCCACCTTTCACACCCACATACCAATTATCCAAGAAACGAGTTCCTTCATACGCTTTTTTGTGCACTCACAGAAAGAGAAGATACAGCTAACGCTGCTACTAAAAAACTTACCTTTTTCATTTTTTCATTCAAAAACTTTAATACCTAATTATTTTATCAATCTCGATGACTTAATAACCATGATATCGAATATTTTGTTTTTGAAACGACAAAAGTTAACATCCATTAAGAAGTCAACGATAGCATCAAATAGACCATAAGCAGCTGATTATAAAAAAGTAAGAAAGAATATTTCTATTTGAAAGAGAAAATAAAAAGAAGAAACAAAAAGGTGTCCCGATTACTCAGAACACCTTTTTCTGTTGGGCTACTCGGACTCGAACCAAGAAAAACAGGACCAGAATCTGTTGTGTTACCATTACACCATAGCCCAAAATCAGAGAACGATTGTCATCTTTTTGTTTTTGACGGTGCAAAGGTACAACATTTTTGGAACATACAAAGCATTTCGGCATTTTTTCTTCCAAATCCAA
>ENA-OPZN01000057-OPZN01000057.1-human-gut-metagenome-genome-assembly--contig:-NODE-57-length-48148-cov-5.870411_pt1 | contig 48148 bp, 51 predicted proteins | sample MGYA00242483_ERZ504503 | MGnify/ENA primary metagenome ERZ504503 (study PRJEB26092, sample SAMD00036285) | human gut metagenome | host: Homo sapiens | study: EMG produced TPA metagenomics assembly of... | reverse complement strand
CCGCAAACGTAATTCCTCTTTATTTACTTTGCGGGCTTTTTTATTTTCTCTCCTCCTGCCGGCATCCCCCGCCCTCTTCTGAACACGAGACACAGTTCCCCTTTGCAGAAAGCATAAAAAACGGGGTTCATCATCTTCTGACAACGAACCCCGGCTTTATTTTCTAAATCACTGCGGATGCTTATTTAATCAGGTCACGGCCTGTCATTTCAGCCGGCTGCGGCATGCCCAGAATGTGCAGGATGGAAGGAGCCACATCGGCCAGCACACCATTTTCTACTTTGGCATCTTTGTTTTCAGTTACGTATACAAACGGAACCGGATTCAAAGAGTGGGCTGTGTTCGGTGTACCGTCTTCATTCAATGCATGATCTGCATTTCCGTGGTCAGCAATGATGATTACTTCATAACCGTTGGCCTTGGCTGCTTCCACTGTATCTTTCACACAATTGTCAATAGCCACCACAGCCTTTTCAATTGCTTCATAAATACCTGTGTGACCTACCATGTCACCGTTGGCATAGTTCACTACGATGAAGTCATATTTCTGTGTACCGATAGCTTCTACCAGTTTATCTTTTACCTCGTATGCGCTCATTTCCGGCTTCAAGTCGTAAGTTGCAACCTTCGGTGAAGGAACCAGGATACGGTCTTCATTGGTATATGGAGTTTCACGTCCACCGTTGAAGAAGAAGGTAACGTGTGCATATTTTTCTGTTTCTGCAATGTGCAGCTGTGTCTTACCGTTGTTGGCCAGGTATTCACCCAATGTGTTCTGTACGTTTTCCTTGTCGAAAAGAATGTGTACGCCCTTGAAAGAAGCATCGTACGGAGTCATACAGTAGTACTGCAATCCCGGGATGGTCTTCATGCCTTCTTCCGGCATATCTTGCTGAGTCAATACGATAGTCAATTCTTTTGCACGGTCGTTACGATAGTTGAAGAAGATAACTACATCACCTTCCTTGATAGTACCGTCGAAGTTTGCATTGGAAATCGGTTTGATGAATTCGTCGGTCACACCTTCGTCGTATGATTCCTGCATAGCCTGTACCATGTCAGTAGCCTTCTTACCGATTCCGCTTACCAGCAAGTCGTATGCTTCTTTCACACGAGCCCAGCGTTTGTCACGGTCCATCGCATAGAAACGACCTACGATAGAAGCAACTTTTCCGGCTGATTTCTCACAATGCGCAGTCAGCTGTTCGATGAATCCCTTACCGCTCTTCGGGTCAGTGTCACGACCGTCCATGAAGCAGTGAATGAATGTATTTTCCAGTCCGTATTCTTTTGCAATGTCACACAATTTGAACAAGTGATCCAAAGAAGAGTGAACACCTCCGTTAGAAGTCAGCCCCATGAAGTGCATGTTCTTGCCATGCTCTTTTGCGTATGAGAAAGCAGACACGATTTCTTTGTTCTTCAGGATACTGTTGTCGGCACAAGCACGGTTAATCTTCACCAAGTCCTGATATACGATACGTCCGGCACCGATATTCAAGTGGCCTACTTCAGAGTTACCCATCTGTCCGTCGGGAAGACCTACATTTTCACCACTAGCCTGCAACTGTGAGTGAGGATAGGTAGCCAGCAGACTGTCCCAGTAAGGAGTCGGAGTATTGAAGATTACATCATCTTTCTGATGGTCGCCACATCCCCAACCATCCAAAATCATTAAAAGCGCTTTCTTTGCCATAATCTATTTTGTTTAAAAGTTAGAATTTCATTCTATGTTTTCCGACAGCAAAAATACAAAATATCCAGCTTGAAAGATTACTTTTCCTGATAATAATCAATAAAAAAACGGCTACTTGAACCAAGTAGCCGTAAAACAAATCGGGCGCACCAAATGGCACGCCCGAAAGAATATTGCATCCTAATAAATTATTCAGCACGCAAAGTGAAACGTTTGAAGTCTGCAACAGCCAGTTCCGGATCAGCAGCTTTCAATACATCAGCTACAGTCTTCTTCGGATCCATGATGCTTTCCTGTTTCAGCAAGCAAACTTCTTTCAAGAATTTACCCAGACGGCCTTTTGCGATATTTTCAATCATAGCCTCAGGCAAGTTAGCAGCTTTTTCTGCAGCTACTTTTTCCTTGATTTCTTTAGCTTTAGCTACATCTTCAGCAGTAATCCATCCCTTAGCCATGTTGCTTTCCATGTGCTCTTCGCTATCTACGTGAGAAGGATTGATACCAGCTTTCTTCAAAGCAGCTTCAACAGCTTTCTGTACCTGTTCAGCCTTAGTCTTTTCAATAGCTACATTGATTTCTTCCTGTTTTACAGATTCAGGAACACCAGCTTCATCAATTGCAATCGGGTTCATGGCAGCAATCTGCATACAGATTTCATGAGCGACCTGAGCATCGCATTCTTTGTTGAATGCAACGATTGTACAAAGCTGATTCTTATTCATGTGGTTGTAAACAGCAGTGCAAGCACCTGATACGAAATTGAAACCATCCAATTCAGTCTTTTCACCAGTGATACCACTACGTTCTACAATTGCATCAGCAATAGTACCGTTACCCATAGGCAAAGCTTGATTTCATCCAAAGTCTGGCACTTGTTAGCGATAGCCGCATCCAGGATAGCCTGAGTCAATGCTACGAAATCTGCGTTCTTTGCAACGAAGTCAGTTTCACACTTCAAAGCAATCATTGCAGCGTAGTCACCAGTTGATTTTGCCAATACACAACCTTCTGAAGTTTCACGGTCAGAACGTTTTGCAGCTACAGCCTGTCCTTTTTTACGGATAATTTCTACTGCCTTGTCGAAATCGCCTTCAGATTCTGTCAAAGCGTTCTTACAGTCCATCATACCAGCTCCAGTCATTTTACGAAGCTTGGTGATATCAGCCATACTTACAGCCATAATAATATCTTTTATTTTGAGTTAGTAATGTTCTTAAAAACAAAGTTGAGAATTGAGAATTGAGAATTGAGAATACAGTTTTCCCAATTATCAATTTTCAATTCTCAACTTACTTTATTGATTAAGCTTCTTCTTCATCCTTGCTCATGAACGCAGCAGCCTTAGATGCATTGATTGCATCTTCTTCAGCCTTGTCCCTGCGAGCTTTGGTAGCTTTTTTTCTTAGCAGCTTTTCGGTGCGTTTTCACCAGCAGCTTCCATATCTACCTTTTTCAGCTTTTTCTTTTCTTCCAGGCCTTCTGCCATAGCAGCGCAGCAAGCATCCAAGATAACTTCTACTGATTTAGTAGCGTCATCGTTTGCCGGAATTACGAAATCGATGTTTGAAGGATCTGAGTTAGTATCTACGATAGCAAATACAGGAATACCCAGACGGTTAGCTTCACGAACTGCGATGTTTTCTTTCAATACGTCTACTACGAACAATGCAGACGGCAGACGAGTCAAATCAGCGATAGAACCCAAGTTCTTTTCCAACTTAGCACGCTGACGAGAAATCTGAAGAACTTCTCTCTTTGACAAGTTTGAGTAAGTACCATCGTTAGTCAGTTTGTCGATAGTAGCCATTTTCTTCACAGCCTTACGGATTGTCGGGAAGTTAGTCAACATACCACCCGGCCAACGTTCGATTACGTACGGCATATTTACAGAAGCAGCTTTCTCAGCTACTACTTGTTTAGCTTGTTTCTTAGTAGCAACGAACAGGATTTTCTTTCCTGATTTTGCGATTTGTTTCAAAGCTTCAGCAGCTTCTTCAACTTTAGCAACAGTTTTGTTCAAATCGATGATATGAATACCGTTGCGTTCCATGAAAATATAAGGAGCCATTGCAGGGTTCCACTTTCTTTTAAGGTGTCCGAAGTGGCAACCAGCCTCCAATAATGTATCAAAATTTACTCTTGACATTGTTTTAATTTTAATCGTTTACTTCTTTTTGTTTATTGAACCAACTGCCCGGTAGTCTTTCCGACAAGAACTTGCAGGAAGAATCCTGACAGTTTAGATACTAAACGCTTCTTTAGGTGACGAGGTATCAGTTGACGAGGCAACAAGGACAGACCCACCGAGTGAACCACCTTGCTAACTTGTCCCTTATCCAACTTGTCCCCTCGTTAACGTTTACTGAACTGGAATCTACGACGTGCTTTCGGACGTCCCGGTTTCTTACGTTCAACAGAACGAGAATCGCGAGTCATGAAACCTTCAGAACGAAGAGCTTTCTTATCTTCCGGATTGATTTTAACCAGTGCACGAGCGATAGCCAGACGCAAAGCCTGAGACTGACCAGTGAAACCGCCACCACACAAGTTAACTTTGATATCATATTTTTCAGCCACTTCCAATTTGTTCAACGGCTGTTTAACTACATACTGCAGAATAGTTGATGGAAAGTACTGTGCAAGGTCTCTCTTGTTAATAGTAATCTTTCCTGTACCTTCGCTAACGAAAACGCGAGCTACTGCGCTTTTACGTCTGCCTAATGCATTTACTACTTCCATTCTTTATTATTTAAGTGTATTAATATCAATTACTTTCGGAGTCTGAGCTTCGTGTTTGTGTTCACTTCCTTCGTAAACATACAAGTTGCCCAGCAATTTAGCTCCCAAACGATTCTTAGGAAGCATACCTTTTACTACTTTTTTCATCAATTTTTCAGCGCCATTCGGTTTTGCCAACAGACGAGCCGGAGTAATTTCACGCTGACCACCAGGATAACCGGTATAGCTCAGGTAAACCTTATCGGTCATTTTCTTACCTGTAAATTTCACTTTGTCTGCATTGATGATAATAACGTTATCACCGCAGTCTACGTGAGGGGTGAAGTTAGGTTTGTACTTACCTCTCAACAACTTTGCAACTTTTGCACCGAGACGGCCTACAACCTGATCGGTAGCATCCACAACAACCCATTCTTTAGTTGCTGTTTCCTTGTTTGCAGAAATGGTCTTGTAACTTAAAGTATCCACTCTTAAATCTTTTTTAAAATGTTAACTACTAAAAAACAAATTCCTACCACCTTACCCTTCCCGGACAAAGAAGAATAAAGCACTCAGAATTAAAAATTTATCACTAGTTGATAATAATCGGCTTGCAAAGGTACGGCTTTTCTTTTAACCAAACAAAGATTTAAGTTTTTTTTCGCTGGATAACCGATTGATTATGAATCACACTTTAATGCCATAAAACCAGGAAAGGCCGTTACGGACATCCTGTCGCAACGGCCTTTCCCGGTTTATTATCTCATTTCCGTCAACGTAACTCATCGCCCGGATAAACCGGCGACATCTCTACTTTCTTCCAGATTTCATGACACCAGGAATCAATCTTATTCCCGTTGGCATCGCTCTCCAGGAAATACTTCACATACATCAACGTACCGTTTTCTTTCAAATCAAAGTGCATTTCGTTTTTCTTTCCATTCAATTGAGGTAGATGCACATTTTTCTCCACACATTCCGTATATACTCCTTCACTATTCATCTCATAAGTTCCATATCCCAAAATACGGCTCCCGTCTGCATCATCAACAAATTGATAAAGCGTCCGTCGTCAGAAAGAATCTTCAAGGAATTACTTGTCTTAAGTTCACCCGGAATATCCGGAGAATTAGAACGATAGAAACACATCTGCCAAACTCCCTGCAAATTGACGGGAGTCTTCTCCTGCACAGCCTGGGCCATCGAATTGCCGACAGCTAAGAGCATTAGAAATGCTACCAGAAAAAATAACGTATTTTCATAACTAAAAGTATTAGAATTACCTATCAGGTACCTACAAATTTATAAAATAATTTGAGAATCACGCATTTTATGTACGTTTTTCTATCGTAGAAACATAAAAAAAGTCATCCCAAACGGAATGACTTTTTCTTTTATAGATAAATAGAATCTTCTTTTAGAATTCTGCGTTACGCGGTGTACGCGGGAACGGTATCACATCACGGATATTTGCCATTCCTGTTACAAACAACAACAGACGTTCAAAACCTAATCCGAATCCAGAATGAGGACATGAACCGTACTTACGGGTATCCAGATACCACCACATATCCTTCATCGGGATATTCAGTTCCTGAATACGAGTCAGCAGTTTGTCATAATCTGCTTCACGCTCTGAACCACCGATAATTTCGCCAATCTTCGGGAACAGCACATCCATGGCACGTACAGTCTTGCCATCTTCATTCTGCTTCATATAGAAAGCCTTGATTTCTTTCGGATAATCGGTCAAGATAACCGGACGTTTGAAGTGCTCTTCCACCAGGAAGCGTTCGTGTTCTGAAGCCAAATCCACGCCCCAGTAAACCGGGAATTCAAACTTATGTCCATTAGCTACTGCTTCTTCCAGAATCTTGATACCTTCTGTATAAGGCAGACGTACAAAAGATTCCTTCAATACCCCCTGCAAACGTTCAATCAAGCCCTTATCGAACATATCGTTCAAGAACTTCACATCGTCATAACAGTTGTCCAATGCCCACTGTACACAGTATTTGATGAATTCTTCCGCCAAATCCATGTTATCATTGATGTCATTGAAAGCAACTTCCGGTTCAATCATCCAGAACTCAGCCAAGTGACGCGGTGTATTTGAATTTTCCGCACGGAATGTTGGTCCGAATGTATAAATTGCCCCCAAAGCAGTAGCGGCCAATTCGCCTTCCAACTGTCCGGAAACTGTCAGACTTGCCTGCTTTCCGAAAAAGTCATTATCATAAATAATAGAACCGTTTTCATCTTTCTTCAAATCATAGAGGTTCATGGTAGTAACCTGGAACATCTGTCCGGCTCCCTCACAGTCTGATGCTGTAATCAGAGGAGTGTGGAAATAGAAGAAACCTCTTTCATGGAAGAACTTATGAATTGCAATAGCCATGTTATGACGGATACGGAACACTGCACCAAACGTATTCGTACGAGGACGCAAGTGAGCAATCTCACGCAAGAATTCCATTGAATGTCCTTTTTTCTGCAATGGATAAGTATTGTCACAAGTACCCAATACTTCAATCTCACGTGCCTGAATTTCTGCTGCCTGTCCGGAACCTACCGATTTTACCAGTTCTCCATTCACGCTCAGACATGCACCCGTTGTAATCAACTTCAGCAACTCTTCATCAAAATTAGCCAAGTCGACTACAATCTGCACATTATTTATAGTAGAACCATCATTCAATGCAATAAAGTTTACCTGTTTGCTACCACGGCGAGTACGCACCCAACCTTTCACATTGACCATCGCGCCAAAATCTTCACGCTTCAGCAGGTCAACAATTTTTGTTCTACGAATTGTTTCCATTTTGATTCTATGTTTTATTCAATTAATCTAAAAACACAGGATGCTCCGTTTCCGTGTATCCCTGTGTTCTGCTATATTTATCATTATTCAAAAGATCCCATACGAAGCATGGCTACTTCTTGTTCTGTAAGGTAACGCCAGTCACCGCGACGCAATCCCTTCTTGGTCAATCCCGCAAAGTACACACGGTCGAGCTTAATCACACGATAGCCCAGCGATTCGAAAATACGACGTACGATACGGTTCTTTCCAGAGTGAATTTCAATACCCACCTGCGACTTGTCTGTATCCGACGCGTAGCTGATAGCATCAGCATGGATTTCACCATCATCCAGTGTAATACCCTGTACAATCTGATCCAAGTCTGCCTTTGTCACATTCTTGTCGCAGTATACATGATAAATTTTCTTCTTCAAGAACTTAGGATGAGTCAGTTTCGATGCCAAGTCACCGTCATTTGTCAACAGCAGTACACCTGTGGTATTACGGTCCAGACGTCCTACCGGATAGATACGCTCCTTGCAAGCACCTTTCACAAAATCCATCACCGTCTTACGTTCCTGCGGGTCATCCGAAGTCGTTACGCAATCTTTCGGCTTATTAAGCAGTACATATACCTTACGCTCAATATTTACCGGCTGATCGTGGAACTTCACTTCATCCGAACGCTTCACCTTCGTACCCAGTTCCGTTACGATTTCACCATTTACAGATACTACTCCTGCAGTGATAAACTCATCCGCTTCACGACGAGAGCAGATACCTGCATTCGCAAGGAACTTGTTCAAACGAATCGGTTCATCCGGATCAGTCAGCAGTTCTTTGTACTCGATCTGCTTCTTCATGCTATATTTTGCATTCGGGTTGTAGTCGGCAGTACGCGGACGGTAACCTCCCTGTGGACGACCATATCCGCCCTGCTGTCCGCCATTGTTATTAAAACGGGGACGATACGGGCGCTGTTCTCCACCCTGTTGTGCATTGTTAAAGCGCGGACGATATGAACGCTGTTCTCCTCCTTCCTGGTTGTTGTTGAAACGAGGAGTGTACGCACGCTGCGGACGTCCACCATTATTGTTGTTAAAACGAGGATTGTAAGAAATACGCTGCTCTCCTCCTTCATTATTATAGGAACGGTTTCCGTATGAACGCTGCGGGCGATTACCATAACCACCTCTCTGCGGACGGTCCTCTCCATTATTAAAGCGAGGATTATAAGAAGAACGATAGCCTTCTCCCCCTTCTCTATTGTTGTTATACGGACGGCGACCGTAGCTGTTGCTTTTCTCGCCTCTACCATATTTGTTATATCCTTCTCTGTTGTAAGACTTGTAACCATCGCGGCCAGACTGGCTGTTTTCGCCATCTTGTCTGAATTCTTTTTCTGCCATAATTTTTTGTTTAATGCTAATATTAATACTCAACACCCTCTCGGGCGATATTTATTTTTTAAAGTTAGACTCCAGTATAGTTGTGCGGAGTAATCGCACGCAATTCCCTTTTAATATCCTCGCTGACGTTCAGTGTTTCAATAAATCTTTGATAGAAGCTTCTGTAATAGCCTGGTTCGTACGAGTCAGTGCTTTCAACGCTTCATACGGATGCGGATAAGCTTCACGGCGCAAAATCGTCTGAATAGCTTCAGCCACTACGCTCCAGCAATTATCGAGATCTTCATAGATTTTATGTTCATTCAACAGCAATTTTCCAAGACCTTTCAGTGAGCTCTGGATGGCAATCACCGTATGTCCGAAAGGAACACCGATATTACGCAACACTGTAGAGTCCGTCAAGTCACGCTGCAAACGAGAGACCGGCAGCTTGGAAGAAAGATGTTCCAATATTGCATTGGCCATTCCCAGGTTACCTTCTGCATTTTCAAAGTCAATCGGGTTCACCTTATGCGGCATGGCACTTGAGCCGACCTCACCAGCTTTGATTTTCTGCTTGAAGTACTCCATGGAAATATATTGCCAGAAATCACGGTTCATGTCAATCATGATGGTATTGATACGCTTCATTGCATCGAAGATAGCACCCAGTCCGTCGTAATTTGAAATCTGTGTAGTATATTCTTCACGTTCCAGACCTAATTTTCAGCAACAAACTTATTACCGAAAGCCTTCCAGTCAAAATTTGGATAAGCTACATGATGTGCATTGTAGTTTCCGGTTGCTCCACCAAATTTTGCAGTCAACGGACAAGCCTTCAATACAGCCAGCTGACGGTTCAGACGATAAGCGAAGACCATGATTTCCTTGCCCAGACGAGTAGGAGAAGCAGGCTGTCCGTGAGTCTTTGCCAGCATCGGAATATTTTTCCATTCTTCTGCGTAGGTAGTCAACTGGTCAATCAGTTTCTGAATCTGAGGATAACAGACCTCTTCCAACGCATCCTTGATAGACAAAGGAACTGAAGTGTTATTGATATCCTGTGAAGTCAGTCCGAAGTGAATGAATTCTTTATAAGGTTCCAATCCACCCAGTTTATCAAACTGTTCCTTAATGAAATACTCAACAGCTTTCACATCGTGATTTGTCACACTTTCAATTTCCTTGATACGTGCAGCATCTCCTTCAGAGAAATTACGGTAAATATCACGAAGAGACTCAAAGCGAGTCGCATCAAATGATGCCAACTGCGGCAAAGGCAATTCACATAAAGTGATGAAATATTCAATTTCCACCCGCACACGATACTTCATGAGCGCATATTCTGAAAAATAAGCAGCCAAAGTTCCTGCTTTGCTTCTGTAGCGACCGTCAATCGGTGATACAGCCGTGAGTAAATCAAGTTCCATCATTATCGTAAAGTTTTTTGGTATCTAAATTCTAAAGTTTCATTTGAATTCGCGAAATTAATGCTTTTTCCTGAGTAATCAGGATATAGTCCTTAAACTTTAGTATTTATTTTATAATTAGGTTATTCACTCAGCAATTTTACAGCATCAACATACTGTGCGATGCCCACAGCCACGCTCTTTGCTGCTTTCATAGCCATCACTACCGTTTGCGGACGATGCACCACATCACCTCCGGCAAACACTCCTTTACGGCTTGTCATACCGAAAGGACGTTCTTTCACCAATACATACCCGTTATCATCGGTTTCTATACCTTCCGTAGTCGACACAATCCGACTAGCCGGGCGTGAACCCACAGCCAAACAAATGCGATCGAAAGCATACTCCTTGACTCCCTCTGGTGTATTGGCACGTAGTCCGACAACCTTCCCGTCTTCATCTCCAAGGAATTCAGTCGTGGAAGTCTGCCATAAAAATTTCACTCCTTCCTGCAAGGCAGCCTGGTATTCTGCCTGTATAGCGGGCATATCGGCTTCCGTACGTCGATACACAATGGTCACACTGGCCGCTCCCATACGTACGGCCGTACGAGCCGCATCCATGGCCACGTTTCCACATCCCATCACTGCCACGTGCTCTCCTTCGATAACCGGCACCTTATCACGGCCGACTGTGCCTTCATTATAGATATTGGCCATGTGCAACAGGTAAGTCGCCTGAATCACTCCACGCAATCCGGCCCCCGGAATATCCAATGATTTAGGCAGAGCCGTACCTGAACCAATAAAAATAGCATCGTATCCCTGCGCAAAAATATCATCAATGTTCAGCTGCTTTCCTACCACACAGTTTAACAGGAAAGTCACCCCCAATGCTTCAATCTTCTCAATTTCCTGACGAACCACCTGTTTAGGAAGACGATATTCCGGAATGCCGTACATCAACACCCCACCTGGTTCTGCTTGACTCTCAAAAATTGTCACATTAAAACCCTGACGAGCCAAGTCTCCGGCTACGGTCAGTCCGGCAGGTCCCGAACCAATCACGGCAACCTTTCCCCGTGTTTTCTGAGGAAGTTTCTCACGAATCAACTTCATTTCCGTATCAAAATCGGCCACGAAACGTTCCAGCTTACCAATTTCAATTCCCTTCCCTTTCGGATACAATACGCAATGCCCCTGACACTGCTTTTCATGGGGACAGACACGGCCACAAATAGCCGGCAGGTTACTCTTCTCGTTAATAATTGCCATGGCATTTCCCATATTGCCTTTTGACAGTTCATGAATGAACTCCGGGATATGATTTTCTATCGGACATCCCTTCTTGCAGGAAGGATTCTTACAGTTCAAGCAACGTTTTGCTTCAGCTATGGCTTCCTGCAGCGTATAGCTCTCGTTTATTTCTCTAAATACAGCTTTTGGCTTATTCATCTTATCAAATTTGTCCCATGCAAGTATTCCCTGCACACCTGTTTCATATTGGGCGGCAAAGTTCGTAAAAAAATGCCATAAAGAAAGCAGAATGAGTTTATTTTTATTTCTACAGACAAAAAAATATCCCACAGACTCACCGTCCATGGGATATTTCCATCTTCAACACCTTAAGTTTTAATACGAACTGAAAATCAATACGTAAAGTCAGATTTCTTTACATATACTTTGTAATCCTTTATCAAACCTGGTGCACCGGCTTCTGCACGCGGCAACATCCGAAAACCGGTCACATTATATTCCTTACCTAAATCTATGACAATCTGATGAGGATAAGCGGTATTGTCTACCGTCTGCCAGAAAGTACTTTCCTGCAAGTCGAAGACTTTATCTGCCGTACGGTTTCCACTGCGTGTTTCTTCGCTGTCGGCATACACAATCTTCCAGTTCTCACGAGAAACAGGTTTTCCGTTATTATCCAGCACATCCAACTCTGCAATGGCTGCGATATTGTTTCCTTCATAGTTGGAAATACCTTCCAGACAGAAATAGCGTCCTGCTACAGGCTGTGCAAAACGTACTTCCTGCCAGCCGTTTCCAGCTTTGAAAGTACCTGCATTCACTACTTTTTCAGCTTTTAAGTTCAGATTCTGTCCATCTTTGCGATGTGTTTCCGGTGCTTTTTCACGCAGCATATCCAGAATCGGTTTTTCTACACCTACCACTTTGGCTTCGGCCGGTCCTTTCAGGTCGAGTACAATAATTTCATTGTCTCCTTCTTTCAACCAGCAACCCGGCATATACAAAGTCTGCTGCGGACCGATTTCCCAGAAACGTCCCATAGCATGTCCGTTTACCCAAACCATACCTTTTCCCCAGGTCTGCATATCCAGGAAAGTATCTCCCGTTTTATCCAGATGGAAAGTTGCTTTATAATATGCAGGTCCGTCAACCGGCTTGCCTGCTTGATAGTTCTTCTGGCTGACAAACTCATAGAACGGAGGCAAGTTGTATACTTCCCAGCCTTTCAGTTCCTTCACCTGTTCACCGCTTGCCACTTCCACTTTGTTCGTAATACCTTTCCGGTCATGAATTGATTTGTCAAAGTTCACACGTCCCATGGCTTCTACCAGAATATCCAGATGTGTACCTTTTTTCAAAGTTTCTTTCAGCGGTAAAGTGAACTCACCACGACGACGGTCCAAGCGGCCCAACAATTTTCCATCAGCAAATACCTGTGCCCAGTCGTGTACTTCATCAATATGCAAAATACCTTTTACATCTTCTTTCAATGTCGTACGGTACAAGATACTTCCCCAGCCCTGGTCAAACTGTTCCATAGGCTTAATATCTTCCGACTGTTTAGCCTGAGGCAGATTATCGAACAAGGGTGCTACTTCCCATTCAGTGATAGCCGGTACAGAAATCACCGGATACTGAGCAGGAGGTTCCGGCAAGGTTTCTCCCTCCGGAAGATACTGTTTCAGCAAGTCACGCAACTGGAAATATTTCGGTGTAGTCCATCCTGCTTCACTGATAGGCGCATCATAATCGTATGAGCTGCACATAGCCGAGTAAGCCGGATTGTTGGCACCGCCCCACCAGCCAAAGGTTGTTCCTCCGTGTGTCATATAAAGACTGAAAGAGATATTACGGTCCAGCATATCTTTGATACCGCTCACCATGGTAGCCGCATCACGAGTCTCGTGCTTCCGGCCCCAGTGGTCGAACCAGCCGCTCCAGAACTCACTACACATCATCGGAGTTTCCGGACGCAACGATTTCAGTTTCTTGAACTGCTCGTCAATGTTGGCTCCCGTACCAAAATTTACGGTCCACAACAAATCATCCAATGCATTGTTAGTGAAGTTAGAGCTCCAGTCACACTGGAAAAGAGGCACATCTGTAAAGCCGGCTTTTTTCACCAGGTCACGAATAGCCGACACATACGGCTTATCTATTCCATACGAGCCATATTCATTCTCTACCTGCACCATGATGATATTTCCACCACGAGAAATCTGCAAGTCAGCCAACTGCTTGCCTACTTCATTCATGAAAATACCAACACGTTCCATATAATAAGGATCCAGCGTACGCAACTGCACATCGTCTTTCTTCAACAGCCACCAGGGCAATCCACCCATTTCCCATTCTGCACATACATACGGACCCGGACGTACAATAACGTACATTCCATGCTTCTGTGCCAAGCGGCAGAATTTGGCAATATCGTTATTTCCGGAAAAATCAAACTTACCCGGCTGCTGTTCATGCAAGTTCCAGAACACATACAGACAAAGGGTATTCATGCCCAAAGCCTTACAAGAAAGGATACGCTGTTCCCAATAAGGTTCCGGAATACGCGGATAATGCACCTCCGCAGCTTTCACCACAAAAGGCTTTCCATTAACAGGAACGTATTTTTCCCCACTTCAAACGTTCCACCGGTTTGCGCACTTTGACACGAGCAGATAAAAGCCGTCATCAAAAGACAAACCACCCCTAATGACAATTTTCTCAATAATTTATTCATGGTATTCATTTTTCTCTTTTACAAAAATAGAGACTTACCACCAAACCGTAGAAATAGAAATCAATCAATTATAACCTAAAAATCATTCAAAAGCAGTGTTATTTTGTCATTTCGTCCGACTTTATACGAATCACGCTCAAAGAATAAGCCGGCATTTCATACTGCGACAATTCTGTCACGGATACATTTTTCTTCACCGGTCGTGCATTTTTGTCGGTAGGTTTTCCACTCAATACTTGCAAAACAGCCTTTCCATTTTCAGTTTGCGCCAAGCCTTCCACCTTCGCCTTTACCGGAACTGGCAACAAGTTCACCAGTTTCACAATCCAGTCTCCCGTCTTACTGTCACGTACCACGGAGGTACCGATACGTTTCTGTACATCCTGACGAGGATTGTCTATTTTCCGGTCGGCAGGCAAGTAAGTATCTCCGGAATTCTGTCCGTAAAGCTGCTGGGTGTAATAATCTACAGTAGGCTTCACCTCACGGTTATTGAAATAAATCAAATCGGGATTCCACTGAGTATGTCCTTCCTTGGCCAACAAAGGAGCGTAAGAAGTCATTGACACGATGTCGCCATTACGTTCTACCGAAGTCAGATACAAGGCCTCAGCTAAAGCTGTTTCAATATTATTGGGACGTCCCGGCAAATGTGCGGCATATTCTCCCAAATATACTTTAGGTTTGGCACGGTCATAACGGTCGTAATAATCCTGGTTATTTATAAACCAGCCCGGTGTATTATAATAATGTTCATCCACCATCGGCACATTCAGGCGCGTAGCAAACTTCCATCCGGCCTCATAATCCGTACCTTCATAGAAAGGACCGACCGTACCAATCACCGTGATTTCCGGATACTTTTCTTTTACTGCCTTGAAAATCATTTCAAAACGCTCCTCAAAAATAGGCGTAATCAAATCTTCGTTTCCAATGCCGATATATTTCAAGTTGAAAGGTTTCGGATGGCCTGCTTCTGCACGCATCTTTGCCCATTTATTCTTTTTCGGGTCACCATTGGCATATTCTATCAGGTCCAGAATATCCTGCACGTATGCATCCATCTCTTCCATGGGAATACCTCCCTGCTGTCCGCCGCTCAAAGGTTTTCCCGGAATACAAGCCGAATTCTGACATGGAACACCTGCCGCCAGCACTGGAAGAGGCTCTGCTCCTATATCTTCACAGAACTGGAAATACTCAAAGTATCCCAAACCTAATGTCTGATGATACCCCCACAAGTTCCCCATCGGTTTACGGGCTTCCAGCGGACCCACTGAGTTTTTCCAGCGATAAATATTATCAATTCCGTTTCCGTGAGCCACACAGCCACCTGGGAAACGCACAAAGCGTGGATGTAAATCGGCCAAAGTCTGTGCCAAGTCAGCTCTCAATCCATTCTTGCGGCCCTTGAAAGTCTCTTGAGGGAACAAGGAAACCATATCCAGATGCAATTCTCCTGTCACTTCCGGCTCCACTGAAAGCACCGCCGCATCCACATCGGCCTGAGCCGTCAGCACAGCCGACTGCTTTTTCCATTCTCCGGCTGCTACCCGCACAGAAGATTTCGCCACTTCCTTTCCCTCATTATCCAGCAAGCGTACGATTACTTTTCCACCTTTGCTTCCTTCAGGCATACGAGAGAAGACAGAGAAATCATACTTTTCTCCTTTCTTCAACGTAATTCCATCAAAGCCTGGATTACGGAGGGCCATTCCCGGCTTAGCCTGCAACACGACATAATGCGGATTGTTCTCATGCAAAGGATTTTCAGTTGCCACCTTCACAGCCGACGACTGCCCGTTCTCCCATACGCTCCAGGCATAGCCACTGTCAAATCCCTGATGAGCATTGTCCTTCGGAGAATACTCAAAGTCACGATTCTGTACCAGTTCCGCATAAAGTCCGCCATCAGCTCCGTAATTAATATCTTCAAAGAAAATACCAATCAATTTATCGCTGATAGGCTTCGCCTCTTCCGGACGTACCGTCAATTGCAAGGATACAGGAGCCAGTCCGGCAAAACGTTGTGCATCCTGTTCTGTACGTTCATTGTGCAACTGGTCTCTGTAGGCCCGGTAGTCCACGAACTTCAACAGCCGGTCCACGTCTTCCCAGGCCACTTTCTGCACATATCCTTGTTCCAACACACCTTCCACCACCGCTTTCTTACGCGTTTCACTTCCTCGTATTACGGTCGGGACCTGTTCACCATCCCGAGCAGGCTGCATATAGTAAGTCTGCGGATTCCACTTCATTAAATCCGGCGAAGTGGCATGTCCCCATTCTTTTCCGCTTTCGTTCAACTGCCAGAAGCAGTGCCATACTCCTTTTTCATCACGCACCAAATGAGGGTTAAACATACGTTTCTCGGCCCCCCAAGCGCCGTAATCACATTTCACGTATCCATATCCGTTACCGATGCTGAACCAGCGTGCCTCATCCGTACTCCAAGCTAATTTCAGGCCACTACGTCCCGCATCGTTCACGGTAGCATACGAAAACAGATATACTGAATCCGGTTCATTCATCACTTCCTGCACATGCGCTGATACAGGAAAACTGGTAAGGCACGCACATAAGGCAGCCAAATGTGTCAAGTGTTTCATAAGTAAGAAGGTTTTGTTTTAAGATTATTATTTGGAAACTTTCACCCGCTGAATCGTACCGTCCGCATTAAACTCCATCCGGTCAATACAAACTTCGCGGTGTACACCAGGACCTTTATCTTTGTCCAGGTAATTTTTATTGATACGATGGTACACGATATACCATTCATCCGTCCCCGGTTTACGGACTACGGAATTATGTGCCGTACCGTAAATTTCTTTCGACGGATCTTGTATCATCACAATCGGATCTTTAGCCACTTTAATCGGACCCAAAGGAGAATCCGATGTACCGTATGCCACATGATAGTTCGCTGAACCCGTATCATCTACCGACCACAAGAAGTAGTACAATCCCTGACGATAGAACACGTATGGCGCTTCACGATACGCATAATCTTTCAATGTTCCCCCCTTCGGAGTCATCACCTTCAATGTTTCCTTCTTGATAGACACCATATCATCGTTCAGTTCAGCACCGGCCATATAGCCATTACCCCAGTACAAGTAAGATTTGCCGGAAACCGGATCGGTAAACACATCCACATCAATCTGCTGTCCGTGTCCCACCGGAGAATCCGTAATGATCGGTTTGCCCATATCCTTGAAAGGCCCTACAGGAGAGTCGGCTACAGCCACTCCGATTTTCTTGCCTGAATCATCGTTCGGATTGCCACTGTAATAGAAGAAATATTTATACTTCCCGTCAATCAGTTTTTCTTCAATAGCTGGTGCCCAAGCATTTCCATTTGCCCAAGGTACCTGCGGAGAACGCAAATCCAGCATCACACCTTCGTAAGTCCAGTCCTTCATGTCAGCCGAAGAGAATACGGTAAAATACCATCCTCCCCATCCCGGTTGTCCGTCTGTAGTAGAATAAATGTAATAACGTTGAGTTTGCTGTGAATAAAGCACTTCAGGGTCTGCATGGAATCCTGGCAATACCGGATTTACCGGCAGTTCACCCAGTTCAGCCGGTTTACCCCATTTGTCTGTAATTCGTTTCAGTTCTGCACGGGTAATAGGAATGATGGTACCATGACGAGGATGGAAATTCATCTTCACTGCATGATCTATCACTTTGAAGTTTTTCAAGTCGGTTGTTTCCGTGAACTGATAAGCTCCCTTCATGTATACATCGTACATCAGAATGTACTTGTCCTGTCCAATCAGTTTGAACGTACCGGCTCCTTCCACCGCTTCCTTGGTCTGCTGTTTGTAGTCCGGCTGCTCCTCCCATTCTCCGGAAGTCAGCGAACGAGTGGTTGCCACTTTAATACCGTTACCGTGTCCTTCCGTTTTATAGAAAAGATGATATACCCCGTCTTTATACACGATATCACCGTCTATACAAGATTTCTTGTCCTTCGGAATAAAAAGAGGTTTCGGTTCTCCTTCCAGGTCCGTAAAATCTTCATTGGCATATGCATAATAAATCACGTCTACCCCACCGGCATACTGCATGGACCAGTATACCATGTACTTTCCTACTTCCTTATTATAAATAGTCTGAGGAGCCCATACACGTTTTAGTTTTTCCTGTCCCGGATAACGTTTCTGCATATTAATGACAGAATGCGACCAGTTTACCAAGTCCGTAGATTTCAGCAGTACCATCGCGCGGTTAGAATCCCAACCATTGTCCGACACCATATCGGTCACTACCATATAAAAAGTCTGGCCGTCTTCTCCTCTCAGGATATGAGGGTCACGCACGCCACCGGTAGAGCTGATTACCTTTGAATCAAGCACCGGTTTGTTATTATTCAGGGCATAATAGGTATATCCATCCATACTTACCCCATAACATACGGCTTCTTCACTGATATGATTCCCCGTAAAATAAGTAAACAAATAAGCTACATAATCTTTTTCTTCCACCAACGCGGCAGACACTGATTCCGAAATAAACGGAAGTAAGAATAACAAAGACAGGATTCTGTTTCTCATATACTTTATATGTTAACGTTTGATGCAAAGATAGGGAATTAGTGTATCACGTACAACTATTAATCATGCAAAAAAGGAGGAGAATCGTGCATTTTTATAACCTATAAACCGTTATTACCCTGGAAACTTAAAGTAATTTGTATATTTGCAATTACTGTAACCATAAAAAGAGTTGTGACACATGCAGTATAAGCCTATACCACTGCATTATAAACAAAAACATATCACCATGAAAAAACAAATGAAACAAATCGCCTTACCTCTCTTTCTGGGAGGTTTGATAGCATGCAGTCCGAAAACTGCTGTAAATGAAACAGACTTGTTGGGCAACTGGACAGAAATACTTCCTCCTTCATCCAACTTCGTACAAGGAATGACACTGGCCAAGGAAGGGAAAGCCTCCTCCATCGGCATGGCCACTCTGCAATATGAAAGCTGGCAACTTCTGTCGGACGGACAGCTTGTACTGAGCGGAAAAAGTATCGGTAACGGACAGACAATTTCATTCTCAGATACACTGGCCATCCTGTCTTTACAACAAGACACTCTCACCCTTCGGAAAGGGGCCGATTATCAGATAAAATATGTACGCCAGCCGGAATCAGCACCTTTAGTCGGAACAGACAAGGCTTCTACGGGATACACCTGGTCGGACGTATTACAAAAAGACATCCGGATTTTTGAGACAGGACAAAAAGTACTCTCTGCCACCGACAGCCAGGCAACCCAAGCCGGCCTCTTAGTGTTTGCAACTGATTCTTCAAAGGTAGAAGTGTTCTTACCTGATACCAAAGTCATACTCGACCGCCGTGTACGTCCTGACGGCATTGCTGTCTGGAACGTAGAAGACGACGACACCTATCAGGTGCAAGCCTGTGCAGACTCCTGGATTGTATCCAGAAGAGGACGGCTACTTTATAACACGCACGGAACCGATAAAAAAATAGAAACCTCCTTCCTCACCGAGGAAAAGACAGAAATCCCTGTGGCATTCTATCCGCATGAAGCCCTCGCTGAAGTCTGTCTGGACGGACAATACATGTTACTCTCGCAGTACCGCACAGCCTCAGGTTACGGTTACAAGAATACCATTCTCGATTTGCGTGGCAAAGGAAAAGAAGCTACATTGACACGTAGTACAGACGGAAAAACCTTCCAGCTAACAGAAAAGGACTAAAAACAGTATCGTATGTGGATGAATCTACTTTTATTAATCGGCGGATTAGCTTTGATTTTAATAGGAGCCAACGGACTAACTGACGGAGCAGCCTCTGTAGCCAAACGCTTTCGTATCTCCGACCTGGTTATCGGATTGACCATTGTAGCCTTCGGGACCTCTGCTCCAGAACTGGTTATCAGCGTACTCTCCTCGTTACAGGGAAGTGCTGAAATGGCTATCGGTAACGTGGTGGGAAGTAATATCTTCAATGTGTTGATGATTATCGGATGCACCGCTCTGGTCCTCCCCATACAAGTGGGGCAGGGCACTATGAGTAAGGAAATTCCGCTGGTCATTCTTTCTGCACTGGTACTCACCTGCTTTGCCAACGACTGCATACTCGACGGAGGAAGCCGGGACATCATCAGCCGGATAGACGGACTGGTACTATTAGGTTTCTTCCTTATTTTTATGCGTTATACGTTTGCCATCGCCCGCAACGGAAACGAAGATGGTGGCGAAGAACAGAAGGTGAAGGAACTTCCGGCATGGAAATCAGCCCTATATATTATAGGAGGACTGGCCGGATTAATTTTTGGCGGACAATTTTTTGTAGACGGTGCCAGTGGTATTGCCCGTTCATTAGGTGTCAGCGATTCTATCATCGGACTTACACTGGTGGCCGGAGGTACCTCTTTGCCGGAACTGGCAACTTCCGTCACGGCGGCCTTGAAAAAGAATCCGGGTATTGCCATTGGTAACGTCATCGGTAGCAACCTGTTCAATGTATTCTTTGTATTGGGATGTAGTGCAAGCCTGTCTCCTCTCCCTATGGGAAACATCAACAACATCGACATGGCTGTACTGGTAGGCTCTTCCATCCTGTTCTGGCTGGTGGGCTGGTTCTTCAAGAAACGGACCATCACCCGCATAGAAGGAGGACTGTTAGTCGCATGTTACATTGCTTACACGACCTTCCTTATTTCACAACAATAAAGAACCTTGTTATAAATATTAATCATGAAAAGAATTCTTATCCCTTTGGCAGGTCTTTGCTTATTGACAGCCTGCAATCCGTCTTCTCACCAACAGACCGAAAAGTCCGTTACACAAACAGTGAATACCGACTCTATCCAGATAGTTCATGGACAACTTATCATGGGACACGAAGCCTACAGCTTCACTCCCGATGCAGACACTACAGCCTATTGGGTTGTTGACAAGTCGGGTGAACTGAAGAAACGCTATGAAGCAGCTCTTCCTTCCAATGCAAAACCCTATACAGCCATACCAGCTAAACTAAAAGTCCGTATTCAGGGTCCTTCTTCCGAGGGATTTGCAGCTGAATATGCAGGCGTAATGGAAGTAATGGAAATTGAGGAAGTGGGAGAATAATACTTCTCTTGAAAAAACAGTCTTTACACAAAAAAGGGTGAAAAGACTTCACAGCCTTTTCACCCTGCCTATTAAAAAGAGAGATTTTATTTTTTATAGATGTGTTTTCCTTCGGTTACTACCTGAGAGGGGTTACCGGTATAGCTAATACTTCCGCTGCCATACGTTTTCGCCGTAATGGAACGAGAGGCACGGCAAGACAAATCACCCGAACCATATACAGCCGCATCAACTTTAACGGCTTTCAGGTTATCTGCCGACAAATCACCGGACGCATTGTCACGAAGTACGGCTTCCTGGCAGCTGCCTTTTATGACCATATCGCCACTGGCATTGACCGTAGCCGTCACCACTTCCTGACATTGCAAATTAGGCACCATCAAATCGCCGGATGCATTGATGGTCAAAGACGCATGCTGACATACGGCTTTGTGAACCGTCATATCTCCGCTGGCATTGATACTGGCCTGTAACTTCTGGCAGTTGACCTGCTGTACATCAATGTCGCCACTGGCATTGATTTCAGACTGAAAGCTATTGCACTGCACCGTAGGGCATTCAATATCACCGCTGGCATTCGTCTGGAAACGTATGTCTCCCTGTGTTTTCAATCCTTTGGGAATAGATATATCACCGGAGGCCATCGTGGTAAAGCGACTGACAGAAGGCGCATATACATCTACCCGGCAACGGTTCTCACCCTGGATGCTGGTACCGTCCTGATAATAAACCCTCAGTTCACCTTTTGACTCCTTCAGTACCACATAGGGCATGACATTGTCTGAAGCATAGATTTCTGCATACGGACTGCCGGAAGTCTGATGATACACCACATCGATGGAAGAAAGTGTAGACACTTCCCGTATATCACCCAAAGAACGTTTTTCCGTCTGGTAGTTTTTACTCGGCTGAATAGTATGAGCAGTTCCTATACAGCTGAAACAGGTCAAGGCACAAGCCAATGTGAGTATGTTCATTCTGGTTTTCATTATTCTATCTCCTTTATTTTTATAGTTATACATTCTATTTATTCTGTTTTCAGATTTTCAGTCGGATTGGCCCGTGCCGCTTTCCATACCATCCCGAAGGCTACCAACCACACTACCAGACATACGATAAGGATACATTCGGCAAACAGGTACCACGTGAGGTCTATCTTGACAGCAAACAATTGCAAAAGCTGTTCGCCTACCTTCCAGGCGCACAAAGCACCTATCACTACAGCCGGAAGAGCTATCTTCAACAAATCGAGCAGGAAGATTTTCTGCACGTCGGCCATAGAAGCTCCGTGAATAAGGCGGATGGCAATCTCCGAACGGCGGCGTGACACTTCATCGCGCACATACGCCACCAGTCCTGTCAGAGCAATAATCAGGATACACAGGCCCGCAAAAAGTACACTGTTACGCACGTGCAACACTCCATTGTACAAGTTGCCCATCTCAAGCGACAAGCTGTACACCTTCAACTGCTGAGAAGCAACCGTTCGGTCGATTACTTGCTGCACTTCTTTCATCGCTTCAGGTGACATCCGGTTCAAGGCTACATATAAATTGCTCGAAGGTTTATTTCGATAGAACATCACCGTAGGACGCTCGTCATACTCTTCCATCACTTGAGAGCCTAAATGAATATCTTCATACACCCCACAAACAATAGCAATGGTTCCGTGATCCGCGTGTTCGGTAATATATACCGTCTTCCCAATGGGAGAGCCCGTCCATCCGGCCAATGTTTCCATGCGTTCCACGAACCGACGGCTGACCATTACCTGCTGCGACAAAGTATCCGTCAGTGTAGGGATAAATATATTACCTTCGACAACCGGAATCTGGAAAGCCTTGTGATAATCGGGACCTACATAATACATGTCGGCAATGTTCATGTATTCTTCTCCTGTGTCGGGATTGTACACATTATTTCCACTACAATGATCCGATAGGAGCTGGTAACCCCAGGTAACCGCCTTTACCTCCGGCAGTTTTTTCAACTCCTGCACACAGCGTTCCCGTTCCACCATCTCGGTGCCCGACAAGTTGGTATACAAAGTGTTCCGGTATTCAAATCCAGGGTTGAAATTCATCAAAGTGTTATACTCCAAGCCTATGACCGTCAGCAGGCAGACAAAGAATGTGGTCAACGCAAACTGCAAGCACAGCAGTCCCAGTTTCCACCTCCGTTTGTTTTCCGTGTAACGACGATAAGCGTAAGTCACCGGAATACGAGTATAAAGATAACCCGGCATCACTCCGCAAAGCAAAATCACTCCTAAAGTCACGGCCAAACAGACCCACACGGTAGACAAAGGGAAAAGCGACTCCAAGCTATGTCCAATCTGCTCTTGCAGGAAATCCTGCAAGCCAAAAATAATCAATACAGCAAGTGCCAGACTGATCAGTCCGTGCAACAAAGATTCCGAAAGAATCATCCGGTAAATGTCGCCGCTTCCTGCCCCATAGCAACGGTAAGTGGCAATTCCCTTGGCACGGCTCACCATGGACGAAACAACCAGCAGGATATAGTTCAGCACAGCCACCAGCAGCATGATAATCGCAAAACTCAGAAACACGATATTCATGATGCGGTTGTAATCGGACGAAGTGAATATTTCGGCTACGGGACGGAGAGAAAATTCAAGATTCGTCCCCGACTGAGACAGTTCTTCCGTCACATGATTCGCTTCCAGCATGCGGTCCATGCCTTCCTTTAAGTCATCTGGAGTACTCCCTTTCCGCAGGCGGACATAAGTCTTATAGCCATCATTTCCTAACCAATTGTTGCGTCCATCGTACCTCACCTGCCCGATGGTCGGCAGAGCAATGAGCACATCCATCTGTGGCAGATGGGTATTTTCGGGAAAAGCCTCGAACACCCCGACCACGGTCACATGAAACTCGGGATATTGTTTCCACGACAATGTTTTCCCGATAATCTGTTCGCCTGCCACCTCCAGCAGTTTGGAAGAGATATAGGCATTGTTGGCCTTTTCCAACCCCGTATAAGGCTCCTCGCCCATCAGCAATTTCCGCGGAAGACCCGAAAGAAAGTACTGTCGCAAAACCAAGCCTGCCCCTCCAGTTCTTTATGGTCTTCCGTCGTCAGCGTCATCGACCCAATTCCCGTGAAACGGGTGGCCACTTCCACCGCCGGACAATAGCGCTGCAACCCCGGTCCGATGGCACCAGGAGTCTGCGCATGCTCCCTCCAGTCGGTGTCTTTCTGTTTGTAGCGTTCTTCCACCCGGTAAGTTTCTTTCAACCCCGGCAAGAAGTTATCATACGACCGTTCGAAAATGACCTCTGCCAGCATAACCAGCCCGATGGCCAGTCCCACGCTCAAGCAGATAATCTTGACCACATTGGCCTCGCCTTTTCGAAACAGTCCTTTCCATGCACGTCTCATAAGGTACTATTTTTACATTTCCGCAATAGAAGCTACAATCTGACCATCGAACAAATTTATCACACGACTGGCAAAACCGGCATCGCGCTGGCTGTGTGTCACCATCACAATGGTAGTTCCTTCTTTATTGAGTTCTGTCAACAGTTCCATCACTTCCTGTCCGTTCTTGGAATCCAGGTTACCGGTCGGCTCGTCGGCCAGAATAATCTTCGGTCCGGAAACCACGGCACGTGCAATGGCCACACGTTGCTGCTGACCACCAGACAGCTGCTGCGGATAATGCTTTGCACGATGGCTGATGTTCATTCGTTGCATGATTTCATTCACCCGACGCTTCCGTTCGTCAGCCGGAATCTTCAAATAAGTCAACGGGAGTTCAATGTTCTCAAACACGTTCAACTCGTCAATCAAGTTGAAACTTTGGAACACGAAACCGATGTTTCCCTTGCGCACATTCGTACGGTCTTTTTCTTTCAGACTGCCTACTTCCTTTCCATCCAAAAGTAACTTCCGGAAGTCGGATTATCCAACAGCCCCATAATATTTAATAAGGTAGACTTTCCACAACCGGAAGGTCCCATAATTGCTACAAATTCTTTGTCTCTTACCTCCAAGCTTACTTTATTCAGTGCCAGTGTCTCTACTTCCGTGGTGCGAAAAGTTTTTGTCAGGTTTTCAATCTTAATCATAATCGTATTGTTTTATAGAGTTTGTATTTTACATTTCGGACTTTCATTTCCATCAATTTCTATACAAAGTCCATGCCAACAATTTAAATGGTTGATTATCAATACAAATCAGATTTACATAAAAAAGCAGGTGTCTAATTTTTAGACACCTGCTGTATGATTTTTTGACAATAGTCAAACATGTATACACGAAAACGAGAAATAATAATCATGATTCAGCAGTAAGAATTCTTCTGTACGCTCTTGCATAAAACGAAAAACATCAAGGCAAATTCTCTGTTTCACACTGTGAAATACAAAAACCACAGTGTGGGATACATATTTCACACTGTGGGATACAAATCCCGCACTGTGAAACAGAGAATTCTTTGAAGCGTTTCAGGAAATATTTTAAAGGATATTGAAAAATATCATGCCTTGACACACTTTATCACCACATGACGGTCACCATCCAGTGTCGTGGCAAACAAATACACGTCTCCTCCTTCTTTCAGCTTCCACTTTTTTCGGAGTTCTGCCACCGAAGCCGGAAAGTTACGTACCGTAAGATTGGCCTTATCCACTCCCTGCAACAACTGTTTCAGTTCTTTTTTCCCAAAACCTGACACCTCCAGTACCCGGAAACGACGCCCCGGAAAATCAACTAATGCATCGGAAGTATAAAGATGACTGTTTGCATGTAATTTTTTGACACCGAATCGTGCACCCAACAACCGGTAAGGCCCCGCCTTCAGCAAGGAAGCGCCCGGTTCATAAAGATAATTTTCTACCTCGTCAGTCAACGGACATTGTGCTTCTTTCTCTTGTGAATAAGTGAAAACAAACGGTTCCGCTAAAAAGTTATTAACAGCCTGTTCACAACTTATCCACACCTCTCCAGAGCCTTCTGAAGGGGATTTTATCTCTTTTTGTAGCACAACCAACAACTCTTTGCACTCGTTATTCACAGCTATTACGTGAATCTGACGGATGTATTTCAACTCCCGTAAGGAAGAAAAAATATCCAGCATGGGCGAAAGTTTCACCACTACGGTCCGGCCTTTTTCTACTAGCAACGGCTCCAGTTTCTGCACATCGGGTTCGCAGTCGGCAATGGCCACTGTTTTTCCTCCCTGACTGTCGCGACGGGCAGGGTCCAAGAACAGGCAATCCACCGGTTCCATCTTTTGCAGGTATTCCACGCCGTCGGCACAATGCACCGTTACCTGTGGCAAACCAAGCAACGGGAAATTATGGCGGGCCAATTCACACAGCACTTCCTGGCGTTCCACGTAATCCACCTTCCGGAAATTTCGTGCCAGGAAGAACAGTCCACTCCCAAACCTCCCGTCAAATCGGTCATCGTATCACCTTGCAGCCACGAGGCCTTGTAGCGGGCCGTGATTTCCGAAGAACACTGCTCCATGGACAAGTGAGCCGGATATTGCACTCCTTCCGTCTGTGCCCAAAGGGGAACCTTCTTCTCGGCAATCTGCCAGCCGGCAATCTGCACTACTGCCGCCGCCATATCTACCTGCGGATACTTACGAGCCTGCAAAGCTAATGTACGTACATCTTCCGTACGATGTGCACAGATAAACTGCCATGTGTCAGGTGAAAGTATTGCCATTTCTCTATTCTTTACTATCTGTAAACAAGGGGGTATTTTTCTTTTGCTTAGATAAAGACATAAAAAAAGGAGTTCCGCTGAACTCCAACCTTTGTTAACCTTAAATCTAATACTATGAAAAACACGATGCAAAGGTACGGACTTTCTGGAATTATGCAAGTTTTGTGTGCGTTTACATGTGTTTTATAACATAGATTAAGAAGTGCGTATCCGGTTTTAAAGGGCATTAAGAAAATGCGATTAGTATATCCGCACACCAAGAAAAGAAGAAATGTGGGTTTTCCGTATGACAAAGCATTTTCCAATCACAGACTTCATGTTAAAAAGACATAGGAATCCCCCCACAACTCCCCAGTATTCCAACAAAATATTGTATCTTTGCTCCGATTATATACTTGACACAACATGATAACTTTAAAAGAATTCTTTTCATTTAAAAAGAACCGCTTTTTCTGGCTGAATCTCATAGCCATGATTGTCGTAATAATTGGTGTATGCTGGGGTACCTTGCTCTGGCTGGACAGCTATACACACCATGGAGAAGCTTACATGGTGCCAAATGTGAAGAACAAAACATTGAACGAGGCTCAGCAGGCTCTCAGTAACCAGAAGCTGAAAGGGCTGGTTATCGACTCCAGCTATGTGAAAGGTGTACCCGACGGCATGGTATTAGACCAAAATCCGGCAGGGGGAGCACGCGTGAAAGAGGGAAGAACGATTTATCTGACCGTCACCACTTCTAAGGTTCCTTTGGTAAAATTGCCGGACTTGATAGACAACAGTTCTTTGCGCCAGGCGGAAGCCAAATTAAAGGCGATGGGCTTCAAACTGACGGAACCGGAATACGTTTCGGGAGAGCAGGACTGGATTTACGGCATCAAATACCGTGGAAGAAACCTGGCTAGCGGAGATAAAGTTCCTCACGAGGCCATGCTGACTCTCTGCGTAGGCAACACGGCGATTCGTGACTCTCTTGCTATGGATTCTACACAGATTACTATCGATATGAATTCGTCTGCCAACAGTGAAGCAGAGGTAGATGACTCTTGGTTCTAAATCTAACCCCCTAAAGAAAAAGATGGCAGAAGATTTGATTGATTACGAACTGGACGGAGATACGCCAGACGATATTGAGCCGATTCAGGGTGAGCCTGAATTGTATGAGCATTTCCGTACGGTAGTAGATAAAGGACAGGCTCCTGTCCGCATCGACAAGTATTTATTTGAGCGAATTGTCAACGCGTCGCGCAACCGGATTCAGATGGCAGCCGACAACGGCTTTGTCATGGCCAATGGGAAACCGGTGAAAAGCAGCTACAAGGTCAAACCGCTGGACGTGCTGACCGTTATGATGGACCGCCCGCGCTATGAGAATGACATTATTCCGGAAGATATTCCACTGAACATTGTATATGAAGACGATGACCTGATGGTCATCAACAAGCCTGCGGGACTGGTGGTGCACCCGGGATGTGGGAATTACCACGGTACTCTGGTCAACGCCATCGCATGGCATCTGCGTGACGTCCCGACCTATAACCCGAATGACCCGCAAGTGGGATTGGTGCACCGCATTGACAAGGATACCTCAGGACTTTTGGTGGTAGCTAAAACCCCCGATGCGAAAACCAGCCTGGGACTTCAGTTTTACAACAAGACAACCAAGCGTGAATACAACGCGCTGGTTTGGGGGATTGGTAGAACAAGATGAAGGTACCATTACCGGCAACATCGGACGTAATCCGCGCGACCGGATGCAGATGGCTGTCATGTCCGACCCGGAACAAGGTAAACACGCCGTGACACATTATCAGGTATTGGAACGATTGGGGTATGTCACACTGGTAAAGTGCGTACTCGAAACCGGACGAACCCATCAGATTCGTGTACACATGAAACACATCGGGCACACCTTGTTCAATGATGAACGTTACGGTGGTCACGAAATCTTAAAAGGAACTCATTTCAGCAAATACAAACAATTTGTAAACAACTGTTTCGAAATCTGTCCCCGTCAGGCACTGCATGCCAAGACACTGGGCTTTGTACACCCTCGTACAGGAGAGGAAATGTTCTTCACTTCCGAACTGCCCGAGGATATGACCTGCCTGCTGGAACGATGGAGAACGTATATCAGTAACAGAGAATAACAACTATGAAACGTACAATTGCGATTGTAGCAGGAGGAGACTCATCTGAACATGGAGTCTCCATGAAAAGTGCAGAGGGTATCTACTCTTTTATCGATCAGGACAAATATACCCTCTATATCGTGGAACTGACTAAAGCATGCTGGGAAGCGATTCTTTCCGACGGCAGCCGTGCACAAGTGGATAAGAATGACTTCAGTTTCATGGATCATGGACAGAAAATCATACCCGACTTTGCCTATATCACCATCCACGGAACTCCGGGAGAGAACGGTATCCTGCAGGGATATTTTGAACTGTTAGGTATTCCTTATTCTACCTGCGACGTACTGGTTTCTGCACTGACTTTCAGTAAATTCACCTTAAACCAGTACCTGAAAGGATTCGGCGTACGGGTAGCTGAATCCATGCTGGTAAACAAAACGTCACGGTATCAGCGACGAAGATGTCATCGCGAAAATCGGCTTGCCTTGCTTCATCAAGCCTAATGCCAGCGGCTCCAGCTTTGGTGTAACAAAGGTGAAAACAAAGGAACAGATTCAGCCGGCTTTGGAAGCTGCTTTCAAGGAGTCGGATGATGTGATGATTGAAGCTTTCATGGACGGTATCGAACTGGCCAACGGATGCTACAAGACCAAGAAAAATGAAGTGGTATTCCCTATCACGGAAGTAGTCAGCCAGAATGAATTCTTCGATTACAACGCCAAATACAAAGGCGAAGTAACAGAAATCACACCGGCTCGTCTCAGTCCGGAATTGACCAGCCGCGTACAGCAACTGACATCTGCCATCTACGACATACTGGGATGCAAGGGTATCGTGCGCGTGGATTACATCATCACAGAAGGTGAAAAAATCAATATGCTCGAAATCAATACCACTCCGGGAATGACAGCCACCAGCTTCATTCCGCAACAGGTACGGGCTGCCGGTCTGGATATTAAGGACGTTATGACCGACATTATTGAAGACCATTTCAATTAATTTTGTATCTTTGGAAAGAACAAGCCACTCAACATCATGAACATACCTGCAGAATTTGACGACATTCGTCCGTATACCCCCGAAGAACTTCCACAGATATTCGAGGAATTACTTTCTGACAAAGACTTTCAGGCTGTCATCCAATCGGTGATGCCGAATGTTCCTTTGGAAATGATTGCCGCACAATTGCGCCACTGCAAGACCAACTTGGACGTACAGAAAGCGTTTTTCCATAAGCTGCTGCACGACATCATGCAACAGCACAGCGACGGTTTCGACATGGATGCCTCCTCACTTCCCGACAAGAACCAGACCTATACGTTTATTTCTAACCATCGGGACATTGTACTCGATCCGGGCTTTCTCTCTGTAGGCTTGCTGGACAACGGCTTCCCTACGACCGTAGAAATCGCTATTGGAGATAACCTGCTCATTTATCCGTGGATTAAAAAAACTGGTGAGGGTAAACAAATCATTCATCGTACAACGTGCCTTAAGCATGCGCCAGATGCTGGAGTCGTCCGCACGCATGTCACGTTACATTCACTTTGCCGTGACACAAAAGCAAGAGAATGTATGGATTGCGCAGCGCGAAGGACGAGCTAAAGATTCCAATGACCGTACGCAGGACAGCGTGCTGAAGATGCTGGCCATGGCAGGAGAAGGCGATATAATCGACCGCCTGAAGGAACTTCACATCGTACCGGTGGCATTGTCATACGAATACGACCCGTGTGATTTCCTGAAAGCCAAGGAGATGCAGCAGAAGAGAGACTCGGAAACATTCAAGAAGAGCCAGGCCGACGACCTGAACAATATGCAGACAGGTATCTTCGGTTACAAGGGGCACGTACATTTCCAGACAGGTCCTTGCATCAACGAAGAACTGGAAGCACTCAGAGGATTGCCTAAAACAGAAGTTTTCACCCAGGTTTCTGCCTTGATTGACAGACACATCCATCGCAATTACCGGCTTTATCCGGGCAATTATGTGGCTTGCGACCTGCTGAATGGCACAGAAACATTTGCCGGGAAGTATACTCCGGAAGAAAAGAAGCGCTTTGAAGCTTACCTGCAAAAGAAGCTGGACTTGATTCAGCTCCCGAACAAAGACGAAGACTTCCTGCGCCAGCGAATCCTGACCATGTACGCCAATCCGGCTATCAATCACTTGAAGGCCATCGCACAATGAAGAAATTCGGCGTCATCTTATACAGTCTTCTTTGCATACTCCTTTTAGGGGCATGCAAAGAAGATGAATATGTCTATCCCAATGTAATCACCACTTTTATTGATGCGGCCACAGATGAAAGCGGTACACTACAGAAACTGATTACAGACAAAGGAGAGAGCCTGCAAATTCTCAATCGGGAAGGGCTGGACGGACTGACTCCAGACTCTATCTACAGGAGTGTGTCCATCTATGAACCGAAAGAATCGGCAGATGAGGGACAAGCGACTGCCCTGCTCTATTCTTGTCAGCTTATTATTGCCGTGAAACCGGTTACAGTAGACAAACTGCCGGAAGCGACCGCCAAGACTGACCCATTGGATATTCAGAGTGTATGGAAATCGGGGAACTATATCAACCTGATTCTGTTGCCTATGGCTAAAGAGAAAAGCCACATTTTTCACTTCATTGACGAAGGTATCTCGAATAACGGTGACGGAAGCCGGACACTCCATCTGACACTCTACCACAACCAGAATGGAGATTATGAAGCATTCACCCGCAAAAGCTACCTCTCCATCCCTCTGTGGGCCTACGAAGGACAACTGACTCAGGGTGACAAGGTCGTGCTCCGCATCAACACCTACGAAAAAGGCTTTGTAAGCTATGAATTTACTTACTAAAACTACATTTATGATTAAGACTATTTACTTCATGTTCTTTATATGCATGTTTGCCGTAGCCATGGTGGCATGCAAAGGGAAATCAAACGACGACTTCAAGAACGTATCTGCCGATGAATTCGAAGGTTTTATCGGAAATGAACAGATACAGATTGTAGACGTAAGAACCGTAGCGGAATACAGCGAAGGACATATTCCCGGAAGCCTCAACATCAACGTACTGGATGAAAGCTTCTCAGCCAATGCGGATGAGTTGCTGAACCCGGAACAAACCATTGCCGTATATTGCAAAAGCGGTCGCCGAAGCCGGAATGCCGCAAAGATACTGGTCAAAAAAGGATTCAAGGTGTACAACCTGGACAAAGGTTTCGACAACTGGAAAGAGTTGGGTAAAGAAATCGAACAATAACCTCCTTATTTACAACAAGAATGCCGTGATATAAAAGAGTCCTGCTCTCTATATCACGGCATTTTTATGTAAACTCTACTGATTATAAACTTTGCAGCATACGTTTCAATACCACCGTAGCAGAAATTTCACGGTTGGCTGCTTCCGGAATCACCAGTGAAGTCGGAGCTTCAATCACATCGTCCGTTACAATCATGTTACGACGTACCGGCAGACAGTGCATAAAGAACGCATTGTTAGTCCACGACATGTGTTCGGTATCTACCGTCCAGCTCATATCCTTGCTCAGAATCTTTCCGTAGTCTTCCGGACAAGTCACACCCGGGCAAGCCCAGTTCTTCGCATAAATAAAGTCTGCACCTTCAAAAGCTTTCTTCTGATCATACTCAACTTTTGCTCCGCGTACGAATTTCGGATCGAGTTCATAGCCCTGCGGATGAGTAATCACAAAGTCCACATCTGCCTCATTCATGAAATCAGCAAACGAGTTGGGTACAGCCTGCGGAAGTGCACGCGGATGAGGTGCCCATGTCAAAACCACTTTCGGACGTTCGGTGCGCTTGTATTCTTCAATCGTAATCAAGTCGGCAAATGCCTGCAAAGGATGTCCCGTAGCCGCCTCCATAGAGAAAACCGGCTTACCGGAATACTGAATAAACTGATTCAGAATCTTTTCCGTATAATCATCTTCCCGACTTTCAAATCGCGCGAAAGAACGTACACCAATCACATCACAATAAGAAGCCATTACCGGAATAGCCTCCAGCAGATGCTCACTCTTGTCACCATCCATAATCACGCCACGCTCTGTTTCCAGTTTCCAGGCACCCTGATTCACATCCAGCACAATGACATCCATACCCAAATTACGGGCAGCCTTCTGCGTGCTCAGGCGTGTACGTAAACTATTATTAAAGAAAATAAGCAGACAAGTCTTATGCTTGCCCAACGCTTCATATTTATAACGGTCGTTCTTGATTTCAAACGCTTCTGCCAGGGCAGTCTTCAAATCGCCCAAATCGAATACATTGGTATAAGTTCTCATACGCAAAATTGTATATTAATTTATTTTTCCTCGCAAATATACTATAAAAATACAATACATCACTTATTTTATTCATTTTTTCGTACCTGTCCGTCACCTTCCACAATCCACTTGTAGGTAGTCATCTCCCTTAATCCCATCGGACCACGAGCATGCAGCTTCTGGGTACTGATACCAATTTCTGCCCCCAAACCAAACTGAGCCCCATCGGTAAACGAAGTCGGCGCATTAACATACACACAAGCGGCATCCACTGCCCGAGTAAAGAAAGCAGCCGCTTCTTTATCCTCTGTCACGATACACTCACTATGTCCGGAACCGTATGTATAAATATGCGTTACAGCTTCTGCTACATCATCTACCGTTTTGATGGCCATCTTATAGTCTAAGAACTCGGTGCCGTAACTTTCCAAAGTAGCAGGCTGCAACAATTCTGCCGGATAGTTTCCTTCCAAAGCCTGATAAGCCGGTTCATCTGCATATAGAATTACCCTACTTTCCACCAAAGGAGCACACAATGCCGGCAAATCGGCCAAAACGCCCCCCGATGCAACAGCAGACAGTCCATGGCATTGCAGACACTCACTCTGCGCGTCTTGGCATTATTGACAATGGCAGCTCCTTTGGTTAAATCACCCGCCTTGTCGAAATACGTATGACAGATTCCGGCTCCCGTCTCAATAACCGGTACAGTCGCTTCATGACGCACATACTGAATCAGGTTACTGCTGCCACGAGGAATAATTAAATCCACCCAACCTTCTGCATGCAGAAGCGCTTCTGTCGCCTCGCGGGTAGAAGGCAACAATTCCACGACGTGCGAATCGATACCAAACTCCTCCAATACCTCATGAATCAGCTGCACAATGGCACGGTTAGAGGCATCGGCATCACTTCCACCCTTCAGAATGGATGCATTTCCACTCTTCAGGCACAAGGAAAACACATCAAAACTGACATTTGGACGCGCCTCATAAATTACTCCTATCACCCCAAACGGGACGCTCACCTTCTGTAAACGAAGTCCGCTGGGCACCGTATAAGCTTCTCTCACAATTCCTAACGGTGAAGGCAAAGAAGCCACCTGACGCATATCGGCAGCTATTCCTTCCAGCCGTTCCGGCGTCAGCTTCAAGCGGTCGTATTTCGGATTGGACGTCTCCATTCGCTGCAAGTCCTCCTGATTGGCTTCCAGCAATACATCCGTTTTCTCTTCTATCTTATCGGCTACGGCACATAGCACCGTATTGATGGTCTGTGCATCCAGCATCGCCAACTTACGAGATGCAGCCCGAACCGCCTTAAAAGTTTCATTCAGATTCATAATTGTTTTATTCAGATTGCAAATTATCGCAAAAATACAATTTCACACAAAGTTTCAAAGCACAAACGTCAAAATAATCTGCCATTTCATAAGAAATATATTCCAAAACTGAATATTTATTTCCGAAAGTTTCTTATCTTTGAAATAAATAAGAGAGAGAGAAAACTTCTGATTTATTAACCCTTAAAACATGTGACTATGGAAGCGAAAAATTACGATTCATTGATTGAAGTTTTCAGAGGAGATCTCTGGGAAGCTGAGTTGATAAAGGGCTTATTAAAGTCTGCCGGTGTGGATGCCATGCTAAAAGATGAAACGCCATTGTCTGCCGTGACTTCTTCCTATGGAGGAGGTTCCGTATGCGTGCTGGTTAATAAGGAAGAAGAAGTATATGCACGAAAAGTAGTAGCCGAACGAAAAGTATGAAACATTTATTCTTAACCCTGATTGCATTTTTTTCAGTAGTCCTTCCCGCGTGTGCACAAAACCTGAAAACAACCACATGGAGTTCGTATGGAGTTTCTTTCCAGGCTCCAGCCGACTTAGTAGTAGAAGATGATTCTTCCGAAGGATACATTGCCGGGAGCGATACCTATTACCTCACCATCCAGCTTTTAGAGGGAGAAGGTCTGAAAAAAGAAGAATTAGGACAGGAATTAAAGGCTATTGCCACAGACGATGAAGTGACATCGCAAAGCAGCGTACAATCTTTTGAGCTGCCCCAGTTCCATGGTGTGCAGCTCAAAGGAAACTGTGAAGAAGAAAAATGCGTTTACAGTTACCTGCTGGCAAAAGACGGAAGCTGCGGCTTCTATGTTTCCATTGTATACCGTCAGGAAAATGACAAAACGCCAGAAACAATCCTGAAAAGTTTCCACATGGAAGAATAATCTTTTATGGGGAATATCATTTTGTGAAATAAATTAAAAAGGTAGCGTTTCCCCAAAGTTTATTTCGTATTTTAGAGCGATTTTTAAACAAAGAGCTGTTGATTTTTTGTTGTCCTAAAGGCTCAAAACAGAAAAGGCATGTACATAGCCAAACGGGGAATTAAGTAGGTTCAGACTTATTTTGAACGATTTTTACTTGACTTTTGCCTAATTTATGCCTCTGGCTTATATGAATAAGTCTTTATTTTTGCCACAGATTCACAAGAAACCGATAGTTACAAGAAGACCTTGAATATGAAATTGACAAAACGCTTATATACTTTATCGCTTACAGTTACTTTATTCGTAACCGGTTTTTGTTACCCGGATTTTCCACTTCCTGCACCGCGCAGACCGAAACAAACTCATCTCCTGCTTACAGCTGTATCGAAGTTCCTAAAAGTATCAGTTTTTGTGATACGGAAATAGACCTGACGCGCTATGACCGGCGCGAACGAATGGATAGGGAACTAATGGCATTTACTTACATGCACAGCACTTCCCTGCAAATCATTAAAAGATCCAACCGCTATTTCCCCATCATTGAATCAATCTTAAAGGAACAAGGTGTACCCGATGACTTCAAGTACCTGATGGTCATCGAAAGCAATGTGAACCCACTGGCACGGTCGGGAGCCGGAGCCGCCGGATTGTGGCAGTTCATGAGCGGTACCGCCCGTGAGTTCGGTCTGGAGGTCAATCATCATGTGGACGAGCGCTATCATGTGGAAAAATCTACCGTAGCCGCCTGCAAGTACCTGAAACAAGCTTACCGTAAATTCGGTAATTGGGAAACCGTAGCTGCGTCCTACAATGCCGGTCAGGGAAGAATCAGCCAGCAACAGGAAAAACAATATACCGACAATGCTCTTGACCTCTATCTGGTAGAGGAAACTTCACGCTATGTATACCGGATACTGGCAGCCAAGCTTCTGCTTACTGAGCCAGCCCGTTTCGGTTTTCACCTGAGAGCCAGCGACCTGTATCCTCCTATTCCTTATCGTACCATAAAAGTGACAGAAGATATTGACGACCTGGCACGCTTTGCCAAAGGCCAGGGCATCAACTACAGTTTGCTCAAGAGCATGAATCCCTGGCTTAGAGGAAGTTCTCTTCCCAACCATGGCGGAAAAGAATACCAGATTCGTATCCCCGGCTCTACGGAGATGTATTACAACCCGAGGGTGACACACCCTCATAACCCCGCGTGGGTGAGTGAATAAAGACACATAGTTATCATTTTTTATTATAATCATTAATCCATGAAAAAACAATTAGTGTTAGGACTCTTAGGTGCCTGTGTGCTTTCGGGCAATGCACAGACATTTAAAGAATGGCAGGACCCGGAAATAAATGCCATCAACCGGGCACCGATGCACGCAAACTTCTTTGCGTACGAAAATGCAGAAATGGCTGCCAAGGCAGTCAAGGAAGACTCCAAGAACTTTATGAGCCTGAACGGAACCTGGAAATTCTTCTGGGTACGGAATGCGGATGCACGCCCCACAGATTTCTGGAAAACCGGCTTCAACGATAAAGGTTGGGACAACCTTCAGGTGCCGGGAGTATGGGAAACTCACGGATACGGCGACCCTATCTACATCAACGTAGGTTATGGATGGCGCAGCCGTTTCGAAAACAATCCTCCTTACGTACCGACTGAAGAAAACCACGTAGGTTCTTACCGTCGTGAAATCATGGTTCCGGCCGACTGGAAAGGCAAAGACATCATCGCTCATTTTGGCGCAGTCAGCTCGAACATGTACCTGTGGGTGAACGGTAAGTTCGTAGGCTACAGCGAAGACAGCAAGCTGGAAGCTGAATTCAACCTGACTCCGTACCTGAAACCGGGACAGAAAAACCTGATTGCTTTCCAAGTGTTCCGCTGGTGTGACGGTTCATACCTGGAAGACCAAGACTTCTTCCGCTATACCGGAGTGGCACGCGACTGCTATCTTTATACCCGCAACAAGAAACGTATCGATGACATCCGCGTGACTCCCGACCTGGACAGCGAATACAAGAACGGTTCACTGGCCATCAACCTGAATTTGAAAGGAAGCGGAAATGTCAGCCTGGAACTACTGGATGCCCAGAACCAGACCGTAGCTTCTACCGAAGTAAAAGGTTCAGGCAATGTTTCTACTACACTTCAGGTAGAAAATCCGAAAAAATGGAGCGCAGAAACTCCTTACTTATACACACTGCGTGCTACACTGAAAGACGGCAGCCAGGCCAGCGAAGTTGTACCTGTGAAAGTAGGTTTCCGCAAGATTGAACTCAAAAACGCACAGATTCTGGTCAACGGCCAGCCGGTACTCTTCAAGGGAGCCGACCGCCACGAAATGGACCCCGACGGCGGATACGTGGTTTCACGGGCCCGCATGATTCAGGACATCCAGATTATGAAGCAGCTCAACATCAACGCGGTGAGAACCTGCCACTATCCGGACGACAATTTCTGGTATGACCTCTGCGACAAATACGGTATTTATGTCGTAGCCGAAGCCAACATCGAATCCCACGGAATGGGTTACGGCGAAGAGACGCTGGCCAAAGAACCCAGCTACAAGAAAGCCCATCTGGAGCGCAACCAGCGTAACGTGCAGCGTGGCTTCAACCACCCGAGCATCATCTTCTGGTCACTGGGTAACGAAGCCGGCTACGGTCCGAACTTCGAAGCTGCTTACGACTGGATCAAGGCAGAAGACCCAAGCCGCGCCGTACAGTACGAACAGGCCCGCATTGAAGGAAAGACTGATATCTACTGCCCGATGTATGCCAACTACAAATGGTGCGAAGAATACAGCAAGGACGATAAATACCAGAAACCGCTGATTCAGTGTGAATATGCACACGCCATGGGTAATTCACAAGGTGGATTCAAGGAATACTGGGACTTGATTCGCAAGTATCCGAAATATCAGGGTGGATTCATCTGGGACTTCGTAGACCAGTCTATCCGCTGGACAGGCAAGAACGGCAAGATGATTTATGCTTATGCCGGCGACTTCAACCGCATGGATGATTCTGGCGACAAGAACTTCTGTAACAACGGACTTATCAGTCCTGACCGTAAACCGAATCCGCATGCGTACGAAGTACAGTACTTCTATCAGAATATCTGGACAACTCCAGGCGATTTGGCAAAAGGAGAAATCAAGGTATACAATGAAAACTTCTTCCGTGACCTGTCTGCATACGCACTGGAATGGGAAGTACTGAAAGATGGTAAGGCTATCCGCAGCGGACGCGTTGAAAACCTGAACGTGGCACCTCATCAGACAGCCAGCGTGAAACTTGATCTGGGCAAGACCTGCCAGTGCGGTGAATGGCTGCTCAACGTGAAATACATCCAGAAGAACCGTGAAGGTTTGATTCCGGCCGGTTTCGTAGTAGCTAAAGACCAGCTTGTACTGAATCCGTACAAAGCACCGGCTATGGAACTGAAGAACGTAGCTGAAACCAACCAGCAGGTAGTTGAACCGCAAATCAACCCGAACTATCCGGACTACATCACTGTAGAAGGCGACGGATTCTATCTGGAATTCAGCAAACGCAACGGTTATCTTGACAGATACGATGTAAACGGAGTAAGCATGTTGAAAGAAGGTGAAGCACTGACACCGAACTTCTGGCGTGCCCCGACCGACAACGACTTCGGTGCTGGTCTGCAGAACAAATATGCTGCATGGAAGAACCCGGGCATCAAACTGACTGACTTCAACTACAAGGTAGAAAACGGACAGGCCATCGTAAACTCTACTTACGACCTCAAGGAAGTATCTGCCAAGTTGTATCTCACTTACCAGATCAACAACCAGGGAGCAGTGAAGGTAACACAGAAGATGGTAGCCGACAAGAATGCCAAGGTATCACCGATGTTCCGTTTCGGTATGCAGATGGTAATGCCGAAGTCATTTGAAAAGATTTCTTACTACGGACGTGGTCCGATAGAAAACTACAGCGACCGTAACCATTGCACTGACTTAGGTATCTACAACCAGAATGTAAGCGACCAGTTCTATCCGTACATCCGTCCGCAGGAAAACGGCAACAAGACTGACATCCGCTGGTGGAAACAGGTGAACATGGCTGGAAACGGACTGATGTTCGTAGCTGAAGCACCGTTCTCTGCTTCTGCTCTCCACTACACCATCGCTTCACTGGACGACGGTACGGAAAAGAAACAGAGCCACTCGTTCGAAGTAGAAGAAGCTGACCTTACCAACCTGTTGATTGACAAGCACAGATGGGCTTAGGTTGCGTCAACAGCTGGGGCGCACTTCCGGAAGACAAATACATGCTTCCTTACGGAGATTATGAATTTACGTTCATCATGACTCCGGTGAAAGGCTATATCGCACACGAATAAGACAAACTAATCCTCTCTTATAAATGACAAGAGTCCTATCGTAACCTGTATGAGATATACGATAGGACTCTTTTTCGTATGTATCAATCTTTTTCCTTTAGTGCTTTCAGTCTGCCGGAAGCCAGTTATGCACTTCCTTAATTTTGCTCTTCCATAGACTTGGCAATACCCATTTCCAGCCCTCTCAGCTCAGCCAGCCCTCTCAGACGACCCAGACAAGAATAGCCTGGATTGGTCTTCTTCTTCAAGTCGTCAATCATCTGATGGCCGTGGTCCGGACGCATCGGAATAGACACCTTACGGCGCTGCTGCATGAGCAGGAAGTTCTTCATCACATGATACATGTCCACATCGCCTTCCAAATGATTCGCTTCATGGAAGTTGCCTTCTGCATCGCGCTGTGTGCTGCGCAGGTGTACGAAGTTGATGCGGTCGCCCCAGCGTTCCATCATGCCGGCCAGGTCGTTTTTGGCACTGACACCCAGTGAACCTGTGCAAAGACACAAACCGTTGGATTCATTAGGTACGGCTTCCACCAGCTTGCGGAAATCTTCTTCCGTACTCATGATACGCGGCAAGCCCAAAATAGACTGAGGTGGATCGTCCGGATGAATCACCAGCTTGACACCCACTTCATCTGCCACCGGACAGATTTCTTTCAGGAAGAAAATCAGGTTGGCACGCAACTGTTCTGCGTCAATATCCTTGTAACGGTCCAGTTCATGCTGGAACTGCTCCAGCGTAAAGCTTTCTTCCGAGCCCGGCAGTCCGGCAATCATGTTACGGGTCAGGCGATGAATTTCTTCTTCGTCCATCTGCTCATAACGTGCCTTTGCCTTGGCCTTTTCTTCTTCCGAGTACTCCTTTTCAGCTCCCGGACGTTTCAGGATAAACAAGTCGAAAGCCACAAACGCCGCACGTTCAAAGCGCAGAGCTTTGGAACCGTCGGGCATGGTATAAGCCAAGTCCGTACGTGTCCAGTCAAGCACCGGCATAAAGTTGTAAGTCACAATGTAAATGCCACATTTGGCCAGGTTACGCAGACTTTCCTTATAATTCTCGATATACTTCATGAAATCGCCGGTCTGCGTCTTGATATGTTCATGCACCGGCACACTCTCTACCACGCTCCATGTCAAGCCCACTTCTTCAATCATCTGCCTGCGTTTCATGATTTCTTCTACCGTCCAAACTTCGCCGTTCGGAATATGGTGCAGCGCATTGACGATACCCGTAGCACCTGCCTGCTTGATGTCCCACAAAGACACCGGATCGTTCGGACCGTACCAGCGCCAGGTTTGTTCACATAAATACATAACGTTTCTTTTTTAAAGGTTCATACTTCAATTAAATAGAGAAGGCATCAAATCCGCCGTCGATGACAGCCACCGTACCAGTCACGAAGTTAGAAGCGTCACTGATCAGGTAGTGAATGGTGCCATACAAGTCTTCCGGTTCACCGAAACGTCCGAACGGAGTGTGAGCCAGAATCGTTCTGGAACGGTCGGTCAGTGAGCCGTCTGGATTAGTCAGCAACGTACGGTTCTGCTCGGTCAAGAAGAAACCCGGAGCAATGGCATTCACACGCAAGCCATCACCAAACTTGATAGCCAATTCGCCTGCCATGTATTTTGTAAAGTTGGCAATAGCTGCCTTTGCTGCACCGTAACCTACCACACGCGTCAACGGACGTAAAGCTGATTCAGAGCAGAAGTTTACGATAGAACCTTTTTTCTGTTTCACCATTACATCGGCAAAGACCATCGTAGGCAATACAGTTCCGAAAAGGTTCAAGTCGACTACTTTCTTGAAAGCATCTACCTGCAAGTCGAAGAAAGTCTTGTCCGGTGCAATGGTTGCACCAGCCATATTTCCACCAGCAGCATTCAGCAAGACGTCAATGCGTCCGTACTTTTCCAGAATGTCTTTCTTGTTCTGTTCCAGCACTTCCTTGTTCATTACGTCCGTATAGAGGAAGGTAGCTTCATGTCCCTGAACTACAATTTCATCTACCAGTGCTTTACCAGCTTCTTCACTGCGGTCGAGTACGACCATTTTTGCACCTTGTGCAGCCAAATACTTGGAAATACCTTTTCCCAACACACCGGCTCCCCCAGTCATTACAACTACCTTGCCGGCCACGTTAAATAATTCGTTTGCCATAATAATCAGATTAGCAATAAATTGGATACTTTATTATAAAATTGATAATTCTCTTTCAACAGAATGTCTATCGGTAGCAGATTCACCACCTGCGGTTTTCATCGAACAGCAACAGCCGGCTCAAAGCCTTCACTCCGTTATAGCCCTGGAGTTCCGGACGCTGCGCAATCAGTGCCTGCACATATCCCTCGTTCAGTAACCGCACATTCGGGTCAATCAAATCATAGCCTACCAGCCGAATCTCGTGCTTCTGCCGCTTTTCCAAATAATCTCCCAAAATGTAGCAGGAAGAGTTGAATGTAACCGCTCCACGAATGCCCGGATGATTTCGGAAAGTTTCATCCAGCACCTGCTCGTTGTGAGCCTCATCGCCTATCCATAATTCTACCTTCACCAGATTCACCTCATAGCCCTGTTGTTTCAGGTATTGCAGGAAGCCGGAATAGCGTTTCTGCCCTTGCGTGGACATACTGCCTTTATCATGCTGAATATGAGCCACTAAAATATCTCCCTGAAAGGCCATGGAAGCCAATAACATACGGGCTCCAATCTCTCCCCCGACCACAGAATCCGTGCCATAATAAGCCAGACGGCCCTGCTCTTCTATATCCGAGTCGACATACACATAAGGAATCTCACGCGCATCCAGATGTTCGGAAAGCTGGATAACAGCCTCCTTGAAAAGTGTACCGACAATGACTCCGTCCACCGTTTCAGTCATCTCCTGCAAACGGGAAACAGCCTGCTCAAAGCTGGCCTTGCTGTACTGGTCAAAAGTCAGCACAGAAACCTTCACTCCATAGCTTTCCCACTCCTCTTCTGCCCGACGAATGCCATATTCCATCGCACTCCAGTAATCTCCCGGACGGAAATCCGGAATCAGCACCACCAGATGGCACGGCTTTTTCACTGCCAGTGAACGTGCTATCAGGTAGGTTTATACCCCACCTGCTCCATGATTTCCTTCACTCGCCGGATATTTTCTTCCGATACACGTCCACGGTTATGAATCACTCTGTCCACCGTACCAACCGACACGTTCGCCAAGCGGGCAATATCGGTAAGGCGTATGTTTTTGTTTTTTCTGCATAGCACTTCACAAAGGTACGTGTGTGCGAACACGCATTTATTGAAAAAGAAAACGCGTTACCGCGCACACTTTAATAAGAAATATTCTTGATTTCATTGCAAAGAAGGGATTTATTCATGAATTATACAAATGGATTTCTTCTTTTAACAGTTTTTCGGTCATGTATCTGGAGTTTTTCGTTCCTTTGCGCAACTAACACAAACACAATAACATGAATCCAGAAAACCACTACACCGAAAGACTGTCCCTTACCAAAGGACAATTACAACAGGTAAAAAAGCAAATCTTCCGCATCAGCATGCTACGCCTCACTTTATTCATAGCAGGAGTAGCAGGAATCTACTTTTTCTTTAGTCAAACCCCTCTGCTAATTGTCTGTATCTGTCTTACCTTCCTTCCGCTCTTTATTTTGGTAAAAATACACAACCGCTTTTTTATCCGCAAAGAATGGCTGGAAACACAGGCACGTATTATACAAGAAGAGCTGCAAGCCCTTTCCGGTGATTACAGTTCTTTTGAGGACGGGAAAGAATACGTCAACCCAGAGCATCCTTATTCATTCGACCTGGATATATTCGGACGACGCTCCCTGTTCCAATCAATCAACCGTACTTGTACTTTTTTCGGAAAAGTCCGCCTAGCAGAATGGCTGCAAAATCACCTGCATGAAAAAGCTTCTATTGAAAAACGGCAGGAAATGGTACGAGAAATCAGCGAACACACCTTGTTCCGCGAACAGTTCCGCGTGGCAGGATTGGTACACCACGGCCAGTCATCCGATGGCGAAAAAATACAGGCATGGAGTCAGAGTCCCGCACAATACCTGTACGCCGGATGGGTGAAAGCCTTTATCTGGGGAGTACCGGTTATTAACAGCCTCTTGTTGATAACTTCCCTTATCGGATGGACTTCATTTTCCTGTCTAGGACTTTCGTTCAGTATCTTCCTGGTTCTCAGTTTTGGAATTATCAAACGGGCCACCTATATACAGGAAACCTACGGAAAACAGTTGAAAAGCCTGAACGGATATGCCCGACTCATCGCTCTGGCAAAAGCAGAAAACTGGAAGTCAGCTGGCATGCAGGAACTGATGGAACGGTTCAACCTGAACGGCCAGTCACCCATACAGGCTTTGCAACAATTATCCAAAGAACTTGACCGGTTGGATTTACGCAACAACCAGTTTCTTTATGTGTTATTGGAAGGAAGCATCTTTTTCCAACTTCAGGAAATCGTCCGCATAGAACGATGGAAAGCACGCTACGGACAGCATATCAGCAAATGGCTGGAGACCGTAGGCGAATTGGATGCCTTATGTTCACTGGGTACCTTTGCCTACAATCATCCGCAATACACCTACCCGGAACTGACAGAAAAGCCTTTCTGCTTTCTGGCCACACAAATGGGGCATCCCCTTATGCCAGCTTCCCAATGCGTGAAAAACGATGCCACCATTCCGTCGCGTCCGTTTTTCCTGATTATTACCGGAGCCAATATGGCCGGAAAAAGCACTTACCTGAGAACTATCGGCGTGAATTACCTGCTGGCCTGCATCGGAGCCCCCGTATGCTGCGAAAGGCTCAAGCTTCATCCCAATCAGCTCATTACCAGCCTGCGTACCTCCGACTCACTTTCCGATAATGAATCATACTTCTTTGCCGAACTAAAACGGCTGAAACGCATTATCGACCTACTGAATCAAGGACAGCAGCTATTTATTATTCTGGATGAAATATTAAAAGGGACCAACTCCATGGACAAACAAAAAGGGTCTTTTGATTTGATCCGTCAGTTTATGCAGCTGAAGGCCAACGGCATTATAGCCACACACGACCTTCTGTTAGGAAGCCTCATCAAACAGTTCCCTGAAGAAATACGGAATTACTGTTTCGAAGCCGATATAAAGGAAAATGAACTAACCTTCTCCTATAAACTGCGCGAAGGAGTGGCTCAAAACATGAACGCCTGTTTCCTGATGAAAAAATGGGAATTATTCTACAAGAATAAAGATACGAAAACGCCTTCTAAAAGTATATGGCATACTTTTTAGAAGGCCGTCCTTATCAAGAAAAGTTTATTAATCTTCTACTACCTGGAAATCTTCTTTTCCAACTCCACAAACCGGGCAAACCCAGTCTTCAGGAATATCTTCAAAAGCTGTACCCGGAGCAATTCCACCTTCTGGATCCCCTACTTCCGGATCGTAAACCCAATCACATACTGTGCAAATGTACTTTTTCATAATCAGTCAGTTTATTAAAACAATAATTAGTATCTATTCTCAGTTTAAAATGATAACAAATATAGAAAGAATTTGTTTAATCTCGTATTTCCAATAACATTTTTTTTAATTCTTCCATTCCTTCGGAAGCCCCTTTCTGAATCACATGTACCGCACGTCCGGAAGCAATACGTACTTCCTTAGGGTCTATCAGATAGACTGGTACCCCGGAATGTACATAGTTCAGCAAACCGGCAGCGGGATAGACATTCAGCGAAGTACCAATTATCACAAAAATATCTGCTTTATCCACATAATCAATAGCAGTTTCAATCATCGGCACAGCCTCTCCAAACCAGACAATAAAAGGCCGGAACTGCGAGCCATCGGGTGCCTTATCTCCCATCCGCACCTCATATTCTTCCGGCTTAAGTTCTTTTATAAAACGCGGATTATTGGGCTGAAAGCTGGAAGTCACCTTTGTTAGTTCTCCATGCAGGTGAATCACTTCCGTACTTCCTGCACGTTCATGCAGATTATCTACATTCTGGGTAATCACGGTCACATGAAAATATTTCTCCAGCTCTGCTAAAAGTTCATGTCCTCTGTTCGGCTTCACCTCAAGCAGCTGTTTTCTGCGTTCATTGTAAAAATTAATCACCAGCTTCGGATTGGCAGCATATCCTTCAGGGGTAGCCACCTGCTCCACCGGATACTGGTCCCAAAGCCCTCCTGCATCACGAAACGTGCTGATTCCACTTTCCGCACTCATGCCGGCTCCTGTCAATACTACCAGATTTTTCATCTTCTTATCCTCCTGATTTTAGATACATTATCATTAAAAAGTTTCATCGTCCAAAAATAAGAAATTTTATCAATCAAAATTCCTCACATTCACAGAAAAAAGATACCTTTGCCCCCCGTTAATCATTTATTAATACAAAATCTGTTTATGGATAAATTTAGCTACGCCATTGGTCTGGGGATTGGCCAAAATCTATTGAGCATGGGTGCTCGTTCAAATTGATGTAAATGACTTTGCACAGGCTATCAAAGACGTATTGGAAGGAAACCAAACTGCAATTTCTCACAATGAAGCACGTGAAATCGTCAACAAATATTTCACTGAATTAGAAGAGAAAATAAACGCAGAAAATATAGAAAAGGGAAAGGCTTTCTTAGAAGAAAACAAGAAAAATCCGAATATCGTAACCTTGCCAAGCGGATTGCAGTACGAAGTAATCACTGAAGGAAACGGTAAAAACCGAAAGCAACCGACCGCGTACGTTGCCACTATGAAGGTACACTGATTGACGGTACATTGTTCGACAGCTCTATCAAACGTGGTGAGCCTGCTGTGTTCGGTGTGAACCAGGTAATCAAAGGATGGGTGGAAGCACTGCAACTGATGTCAGAAGGTGCCAAATGGAAACTCTACATTCCGTCAGACCTGGCATACGGTGCACAAGGTGCAGGCGAAATGATTCCGCCTCACAGCACACTGATTTTCGAAGTAGAATTAATTGAAGTATTATAAAAAATAAAGCAAATGAAAAAAGGTACATTCTTTATGATGCTTGCCGCTGCAGCCAGCCTGGCATCATGTACAGCACAGGGACCGAAAGCAAACCTGAAAAGCGATGTAGACTCTTTGTCTTATATGATGGGTGTTACAAACACTCAGGGATTGATGGAATATGTACAGGGTCGTCTGGGAGTAGATTCAGCATACGTAGCAGACTTCATCAAAGGTCTGGAACAAGGTTGCAAAGAAACTGACGCTAAGCAGAAAGCTTATTTGGCAGGTATGCAGATTGGCCAGCAAGTAAGCGGTGACATGTTCGACTACAACAACCGTCAGATCTTTGGACAGGATTCTACTCAAGCTTTGAACAAAGATAACTTCCTGGCTGGATTCATCGCTGCTGTAAAGAAACAGAGCATCGTAACAACTGACTCTGCAAGTGCTTATGTACGTCTGAAAGCAGAATTGATCAAGTCAAAAGCATTGGAAGCTAAATATGCAGACTACAAGAAACAGAATGAAGAATTCCTGGCTAACAACAAGAGCAAGGAAGGTATTCAGACAACTGCCAGCGGTTTGCAATACAAAATCATCACTAAGGGTACAGGAGCTTTGCCTGCTGACACTTCACGTGTAAAAGTAAACTACAAAGGTACAATGATTGACGGTACAGAATTCGACTCTTCTAAAGAGCCTATCACATTGGCTGTTAACCGTGTAATTCCGGGATGGACTGAAGCACTGAAAATGATGCCGGTAGGTTCTAAATGGGAATTGTATATTCCTCAGGAACTGGGATACGGTGCACAGGAAGCTGGTAAAATCAACCTTTCTCTACTTTGATTTTGAAGTTAGAACTGGTAGATATCGAGAAATAATACACTTTTCCGTATACATTTTGGAAATCCCCATTACACTTTTCAGAGCAAGCGGGGGATTTGTCTTTTCTTTCAAAGGGGATATACAAACACAAGAAAGAGGCTGTCTCAAAATAGAGTTGGGATGGCCTCTTTTGTTTTATTTCAAATTGAAGTCATTTGGATTTTCCTCAAAAAGGAGTTATAAACTTACTTTTGAAGGTTTCATCCTTTCAAACTGTTTTTTATTGCCATAAGCCTCCTAAGAGGCTGCTTTTGCAAGATTATGTGCAATGGCCAGCAGGCCGAACTCAATTTCAACCTTCTTAAGCCCACGAAGATGGAACCTCTTGAAGTGCTTGTTGTTCTTGAGGTTTCCAAATACGGCTTCCACATCCTGTG
>ENA-OPZN01000056-OPZN01000056.1-human-gut-metagenome-genome-assembly--contig:-NODE-56-length-48172-cov-3.005162_pt1 | contig 48172 bp, 55 predicted proteins | sample MGYA00242483_ERZ504503 | MGnify/ENA primary metagenome ERZ504503 (study PRJEB26092, sample SAMD00036285) | human gut metagenome | host: Homo sapiens | study: EMG produced TPA metagenomics assembly of... | reverse complement strand
TTTTTCCAGAATATCAAATTCTGTAAAACCCAAAGTAGGGTGAATTTCTGAAATATTCACTATCTTTGCCATATCTTATTAGTTTGGATATTTCCCCCGTTTTGGCCGTCAAATCTTATTTTCGGGGGAATACCTAAAGATACAAAAAGCCAACTAATTCGCAATACTTTGTGTATGAATTAGTTGGCTGATTTTGTAATATTTAATGAATGTCCCTAAGGAAAGCGGGAAACAGAATATCCGTTTCCCGCTCTTTATATTTACTAAGAAAGAAAAAGATTACTTGTCACCACCTTCCCAGGCTTGATTGATTGCTGTTGCCACCTCCACAAATTCTTCATTTGTCAGTTTCAACTTCGGATTAGAAAAAATCATATCCGACTCTTTCTGAATAGGAATCAGATGAATATGTGCATGAGGAACCTCTAATCCGATTACTGCCTCACCTACTTTCTTGCACGGAAAACCTTTTGAATAGCAAGCGCCACACTCTTTGCAAAACATGCATAGCAGCCAGTTCATTATCCTCCAAATCAAAGATATAGTCCACCTCACATTTCGGAACAACCAACGTATGCCCTTTGGCTAACGGATTGATATCCAGAAAAGCATAGAACTGGTCATTTTCAGCCACTTTATAGCTAGGAATCTCACCTGTAATAATTCTACTAAATATTGTTGCCATATCTATAAGTATTAAATAAGGCAGCCCCGCATAGCGGACCTGCCTTATATATTAAAATGAAATATTCACAACTTCTAAGCTGATTTTACCTTGCGGAATAGTGATTTCAGCCACATCACCCACTTTTTTTCCTAACAAACCCTGTGCTATCGGAGTATTTACCGAAATCTTGCCCAATTTTAAATTCGCTTCGCTTTCGGCTACGATAGTATAAACCATCTTCATTCCGGTCTTGGCATTCTTCAATTCTACTTTCGTCAAAATTTGCACTGTATCTGCATTCATTTTTGAAGTATCAATAATTTTAGCATCACCAATAGTTGATTTCAGCTGGCTGATCTTCATCTCCAATAGACCTTGCGCCTCTTTGGCAGCATCATATTCGGCATTTTCTGACAAGTCTCCCTTATCACGCGCTTCGGCAATAGCCGACACAAATTTTAGGACGTTCTACTGATTCCAGATATTTCAGTTCCTCAATCAGTTGCTTGTAACCTTCTTCTGACATATAAGCCATAATGTTTTCCTCCTTTTAAATTATATAATTATTCATTGTTCCAGTTATGCCTATAAAAACAAAAAGAATTCCGACATGGAAATGTCGGAACCCTCTTTGGTATTTCAAGTCTTGCAAAGATAGACTTTTATCTAATACGAGTCAAGTTTATAAGGATGCTATGTAACATGTTTAAACAAATTCAACTCATAATTAGCTTTTTTTACAAGAGTTTTTTAATGGCTTCATCCAAATCTTTAATATTCTCACCACGGGCGCTTAATTCATTATTACGATTTACCAAAAATACCGAAGGCAGATTAGTTACATTATATAATGAAATGTATGAAGAATAAGCGCCATTAGCGTCACGTACACAGACCCAAGGCAGATTATCTGCAGATGTTTTCCAAAAGTGTTCATCACCATCCAGTGAAATCTGGTAAATCTCGAACCCTTGAGAAGCATACTTATTATAAAGTTCACGTAACGCCAAATTATGTGCAGCAGACATTGCATTGTTATATACAGTAAAATCGATCAGCACCACTTTACCCTTCAAATCGGTCAGACTGCGTGTATTGCCTTTCAAGTCTTTCAGCTGAATATCAATAATGCTGGCTTCCTTGATTTTATCTTCAGGAATTTCCATGGTCTGCTGACGGGGAGTACGGGTATTCTTCATTCCTTTTATAACCATATTGTACAAGTTGCGTGAACGGTCGGCATGTGGATAAGCATTATTCAGACTCGTAGCCACCGCAGCGAAACACTTCACATCCTCCTTATTTGTCAAAGGATCAAAAATCATATACCCATTCAACGACTGGAATAAAGCGAAATAAGCATATGGCATATTTGGAGCCGCAAAAATATATTCTCGTTTCACTTTATTCTTGTAATTGTTTACCATAGCCAAAAGGCTGTCTTGTGCGATGCCCGCAGGGATATTACGGTTCTGACCGAGTTTGTCCACATTCTTCTGCAAATCAGCTTGCAGCAACACCAATTCCTTTATTTTCAAATTGTTTTCCGAACCTTCAATACGATAGGCAGTCGCAAAATCATTTATCTCAGCCTTAACTGATACTGTTTCCGTAGAGTCTACAGCAAAGTTTATCACTTTATTATCTAAACGCAAACGATAGAATTCAGGAGATTCCGGGCGCTTCTGTGCAAAACTAAAACTTCCGCTACTGCCCAATTTTGCCGAATCAAGCGCTACTATGCCATCCAATCCCGACGCTTCCAAATAAAGCATCTTATCTTCAGCACCATTAATTTCACCTTGAACTTTGAACTTCGGTGCATTATCGCAGGCGCTCAACCCTATCAACAGAAGTGCGAGCAAAAATATACATTCTTTTTCATCGCTAAAATTAATATAAATGTGTGTTCTCTTAATAATTTTGGATGCAAAGATACGTCTTTTCGTGGTTTGTCAAAGCATTTATCCACCTTCTTACACATTAAAATGAAAAAAAACAGTAATCATAGTAACTTTTTATCTCATTCTCACCAAATTAGAAGAATAAATGCCTATCTTTGCACGAATTTTTTAGACGAAAAATAATATTAAAAACAATTTTTTTATTGATCAATCCTATTGTTAAAGACGATCGAGCTGAATGATGGAAGAACCATCACACTCGAAACGGGAAAGCTGGCAAAACAGGCAGACGGTTCTGTAATGCTCCGCATGGGTAACACCATGTTGCTGGCTACTGTTTGTGCAGCAAAAGATGCAGTTCCCGGTACAGATTTTATGCCCCTTCAGGTAGAGTACAAAGAAAAATATTCAGCATTCGGACGTTTTCCCGGTGGCTTTACCAAAAGAGAAGGCAAAGCTTCAGATTATGAATCCTGACTTGCCGACTGGTAGACCGCGCATTGCGTCCTTTATTCCCCGATAATTTCCATGCAGAGGTTTACGTAAACATTGTTCTTTTCTCAGCTGATGGAATAGATATGCCTGATGCATTGGCAGGATTGGCCGCTTCAGCAGCATTAGCCGTTTCCGACATTCCTTTCGGCGGACCGATTTCTGAAGTACGCGTAGCACGTATCGATGGCCAGTTCGTTATCAACCCCACTTTCGAACAACTTGAGAAAGCTGATATGGATCTGATGGTTGCAGCCACATATGACAACATCATGATGGTAGAAGGCGAAATGCAGGAAGTCAGCGAACAAGACTTGCTGGCTGCCATGAAGGCTGCTCACGAAGCAATCAAAGTTCATTGTAAAGCGCAGATGGAACTGATGGAAGAAGTCGGTTCTACAGTAAAACGTGAATACTGCCACGAAGAAAACGATGAAGATTTACGCAAAGCTGTACGCGAAGCTTGTTATGATAAAGCATACGCCATCGCTGCTTCAGGAAACAGAAACAAGCATGAACGTCAAGATGCTTTTGATGCCATCCGCGATGAATTCAAAACTCAATATACAGAAGAAGAACTGGAAGAAAAAGGTGCATTAATCGACCGTTACTACCACGATGTGGAAAAGGAAGCCATGCGTCGTTGTATTCTTGATGAAGGCAAGCGTCTGGACGGACGTAAGACAACTGAAATTCGCCCTATCTGGTGCGAAGTAGGTTATCTGCCCGGCCCTCACGGTTCTGCCATTTTCACCCGTGGTGAAACTCAGTCTTTAACTTCTGTCACATTAGGCACCAAGCTAGATGAGAAAATCGTAGACGATGTTCTGGATCAACACAGAGAACGATTCTTGTTACACTACAACTTCCCCCCTTATTCTACCGGTGAAGCAAAAGCACAACGTGGTGTAGGTCGTCGTGAAATCGGTCACGGGCACTTGGCATGGCGTGCTTTGAAAGGACAAATTCCTGCAGGCTACCCATACACAGTACGTGTAGTATCTGATATCATGGAATCAAATGGTTCTTCTTCAATGGCTACTGTCTGTGCAGGAACGCTTGCATTAATGGATGCCGGTGTTGCCATGAAAAAACCAGTTTCAGGTATTGCCATGGGCTTGATTAAGAATGCAGGTGAAGAAAAATATGCCGTATTGTCTGATATTCTTGGAGATGAGGATCACTTGGGTGATATGGACTTCAAGGTTACAGGTACTCGTGATGGTATCACTGCTACACAGATGGACATCAAGGTAGATGGTCTGTCATTCGAAATCTTGGAAAAAGCGTTACTGCAAGCAAAAGAAGGTCGCGAACATATTCTTAACAAGTTAACCGAATGTATAGCCGAACCTCGTAAAGATTTGAAACCGCATGCTCCTCGTATTGAAACGATGACTATTCCTAAAGAGTTCATTGGGGCTATCATCGGTCCGGGCGGAAAGATTATCCAAGGTATGCAGGAAGAAACCGGAGCAACCATCACGATTGAAGAAACTGATGGAGTAGGTCGCATTGAGATTGCGGGAACAAACAAGAAATGTATTGACGATGCTATGCGCATTATCAAGGGTATCGTTGCCGTTCCCGAAGTCGGTGAAGTCTATGTAGGTAAAGTCCGTTCAGTAATGCCATATGGCGTGTTCGTAGATTCTTGCCTGGTAAAGACGGATTGTTACACATCTCTGAAATTGACTGGAAACGTCTTGAAACAATAGAAGAGGCCGGTTTAAAAGAAGGGGATGAAATAGAAGTGAAGTTACTTGATATTGATCCCAAGACAGGTAAATTCAAGCTCTCTCACAAAGTATTACTGCCTCGTCCTGAAAAGCAAGAAAAGAAATAAGAACATTCTTTATTTATACCATAAAGAGCGCAACCTGTTATAGGATTACGCTCTTTTTTTAAGGTAAGCCATTAATAATAATGTAAATAAAAAGCGCAACTAAATAATAATTAGTCGCGCTATCTGATATATCATACAAAGAAATTCTCCGCTTTATATGATATCCGGTTATAAGGTAGGATCAATCTTCTTGAACTTCGAAATCATCTTACCTACTCCGCAAAGAGGGCAAACCCAATCATCTGGAATATCTTCAAATGCTGTTCCCGGAGCGATTCCACCTTCAGGATCTCCTTCTGCCGGGTCATAAACCCAACCACATACTGTGCAAACGTACTTTTTCATAATTGTCTCTGTTTTATGTTTTAAATATTCTTTAAATACATAACAAATATACAAGGAAATTGTTTACTTGCAAACTATCCCACTAATATTTTTTTAAGCTCTTCCATTCCTTCGGACGCACCTTTCTGAATTACATGCACTTTACGTCCCGATGCAATGGGCACCTGCTTAGGATCTATTAAATAAACAGGAGTGCGGGCAGGCACATAATTCAACAAACCGGCAGCAGGATATACATTAAGCGAAGTTCCTATAATTAAAAAGATATCAGCTGTTTCAGCATATTCAATTGCAGTTTCAATCATAGGAACAGATTCACCAAACCATACAATGAACGGACGAAACTGGGAACCGTCTCCGGCCAAGTCTCCCAAATGTATCTCATATTCTTCCGGCTTTTAATTCTTTAATATAAGCTGGATTATTAGGTTGCCAACTAGATGTCACCTTGGTCAGTTCGCCATGTAAATGAATAATATGCGAACTTCCGGCACGCTCATGCAAATTATCAATATTTTGAGTGATAACAGTCACATTAAAGAACTTTTCCATCTCAGAAACCAGTTTATGCCCCCGATTAGGCTTTACAGCAAGCAACTGTTTACGACGCTCATTATAAAAATCAATCACCAATTTAGGGTTTGCCGCATACCCTTCCGGAGTAGCCACTTGTTCCACCGGATACTGATCCCATAAACCACCTGCATCACGAAATGTACTGATACCGCTTTCTGCACTCATTCCAGCACCTGTTAAAACTACTAAATTCTTCATTTCTAGTCCTCCTCTTTTAACTAAACACACAAAAATAAGAAAATTAAATTGTTAAAAACAGATTCATTCAAATAAAACACCTACCTTTGTGCGTTTTGTATAAAACATCTTATAAAATAAATAGTTATGGATAAATTCAGTTACGCCATCGGCCTTGGTATTGGCCAGAATTTATTGAGCATGGGTGCTCAAAGTATTAATGTTGAAGACTTTGCTCAAGCAATCAAAGACGTATTAGATAGAAAAGAAACGGCTATCAGCCACAACGAAGCACGTGAAATCGTAAACAAGTACTTTGAAGAGCTGGAAACCAAATTGAATGCAGAGAATATTGAAAAGGGAAAATCATTTTTGGAGGAAAACGCAAAAAAGACCGGGGGTCGTGACACTTCCCAGCGGCTTACAGTACGAAGTTATCACAGAAGGTAACGGAAAAAAACCGAGTGCAACCGACCGTGTAAAATGCCATTATGAAGGTACCTTGATTGATGGAACTTTGTTTGACAGCTCTATCAAACGCGGCGAACCGGCTATCTTTGGTGTGAACCAAGTAATCAAAGGATGGGTGGAAGCACTCCAACTGATGACTGAAGGTGCTAAATGGAAACTTTTCATTCCTTCAGAACTAGCCTATGGAGCACAACAGGCAGGAGAAATGATTCCTCCTCACAGCACATTGATTTTTGAAGTAGAATTAATCGAAGTATTATAATTATTAAAGCATTTAAGGCAAATGAAAAAAATTAGTTTTTTTGTAGCAATCGCTGCTGCAGCCAGCTTGGCTTCTTGTACAGCCCAAGCACCGAAAGCAAACATGAAGAATGACGTAGACTCACTTTCTTACATGATGGGTATCACCAACACGCAAGGTCTGGATATGTATATGAGCCAACAACTGGGCGTTGACACAGCCTATATGGCCGACTTCATCAGAGGTGTTAAAGAAGGTACCAGCAAGACAAGTCCTAAAGATGTTGCTTATATGGCAGGTCTTCAGATTGGTCAACAAGTTGGTGGACGTATGTTCGATATGATGAGCCAACGTATTTTCGGAAATGACTCTACTCAAAGTTTAAGTAAAGAAAACTTCCTGGCAGGTTTCATGGCTGCTTTGCAGAAAAAAGGCATGAATGTTACTATGGAAGAAGCCAACGCCTACGTTCAGTCTAAAGCAGAAGCAATCAAAACAAAAGCTACTGAAGCCCAATTCGCTGAAAATAAGGCTGCCGGTGAAAAATTCCTAGCTGAAAATGCAAAGAAAGAGGGTGTTAAAACTACATCAAGCGGATTGCAATATAAGATAATTAAAGAAGGTAACGGCGCTGTTCCTACCGATTCTTCTAAAGTAAAAGTAAACTATAAAGGTACTTTGATTGACGGAACTCAGTTCGACAGTTCATATGATCGTAAAGAACCGACTACTTTCCGTGCTAATCAAGTAATCAAAGGATGGACTGAAGCACTGACAATGATGCCAGTAGGTTCTAAATGGGAACTTTACATCCCTCAAGACTTGGCTTATGGTGCACGTGAAGCCGGTCAGATTAAACCTTTCTCTACTTTGATTTTCGAAGTAGAACTGGTTGGAATCGAAAAATAACCTCATTTTAATACGATTTACAAAAAAGCGTGGAACATTCGTGTCTCACGCTTTTCTTTTAACTTGTCCTTCTACAAATCAAATTTTCTTTTCCTTTATATCTGTACGTGCCTCAACAACATTTACTACATAATCGCCTAATTTTTCGCATTCGCTGATAATATCCATATAATGATCCCCCGTCTGATAATTATATTCCTTATTATTCACATCCAATACATTCTGATCCTTCAACTGGTTGCGGTAATTGTTTCTCTCATTCTCTATATTAAATGATTTGTTAGGATCAACCAAATGATATTCGTCTTCTTCCAAAGATACTATTTGTTGCAGTGGAAGGCTGTACAATGCACCTGTCAACAATCCGGTGAAGCGATTCGTGGTCATAGCACCCAAAATATGGCGCAAATGCCCACCTGTCAGTTTTTGCAAAGCCTCACTCACGGTTTTCATACCATATATCAGAAGTACCAGTGAGCCTATCAGTTTCAAAAAAACAAATATTGACATGTAGATTCTCTTTTATTTAGACTCTCTTCTTTCTTACACTTTATTAAAAAACACAGAGGCACAAAGTATTTAACCCATCATAGGTTAAACCTTGCACCTCTGCACCTATTCTGTTCACCATAGCCCTTTCAGGTCAGGATTTCTTTTCCTTCACATTGCTACTGGCTTCCACCACATTTACTACATAATCGCCCAGTTTTTCACATTCTCCAATAATATCCATATAGTGCACCCCCATCTGATAATCATACTCCTTATTATTCACATCCAGCACATTTTGGTTCTTTAGCTGATTACGATAGTTATTTATTTCATTCTCTATATTAAACGATTTATTCACATCTACCACATGATGCTCATCTTCCACCAACGAAATCATCTGAGACAAAGCATCATCAGTCAACTGGAACATCTGATGAATATGATCATACTGTTTCGGAGTAAAATCCATATCACTGCGATGTTTACGATTGATAGTACGTGCCAAATTATAACAGCTGTCCCCGATACTTTCTATTTCAGTCACTTCACGAAGCATAGCACGAATTTGCAACTTACTTTCAGAACTCAAACGCCCGTCGGATACCTGATTCAGATAATTAGCGATCTCCACCTCCATGTTATCGCTTATATTCTCATATTTCTCAATACGACTGAACAATTTGTTAAAGTCATTGTCATTAGTGGTGTGAAGCAGATCCCGCACCATGCCAAACATACGATGAGTACGCTCTGCAAAGAGATTGATTTCCTTGCGTGCCTGCAATATAGAAAGCTCTGCCGTAGAAAGCATACCACCTGTAATAAAGCGCAAACGATATTCCTCATCCTGCTCTCTCTGAGGAATGATTTTACAGACAGTTTTCTCTATCAACTTGACAAACCAAATAAGAATCAACACATTGCATATATTAAAAGTAGTATGAAAAGCAGACAGTTTAAAAGATACGGCAACAGCCGGATCTGCTGTTCTCATTATATCTTCTACAAACCATGAAACCCCCATAGTTACAGGCTTGAAAAGGCATAACACCCAAATAACCCCAAAACATTGAATACCAAATGAGCCAGCGCAGCCCTCCTGGCCTGCGTATTGGCAGTCAGTGCGGCAAGGTTAGCGGTTATAGTGGTACCAATATTCTCGCCAAGTACCAACGCAGCCCCCAGCTCAAAACTAATCCAACCATTGGCACACATAATCAAAGTAATAGCCATCGTTGCAGCCGATGCCTGTACAATCATGGTAAGAACTGTACCGATGACAACAAATAAGATAACAGAACCAAATCCCATATCAGTATAGTTCTGAACAAAAGACAACATTTCGGGGTTTCTACTTAAGTCAGGAGCATTCGTCTTCAAGAGAGAGAGGCCCATAAACAAAAAAGAGAAACCGAATATAAATTCTCCAATGGATTTACGGTTACTCTTTCCTGAAAATAATAAGGGTACGCCAACAGCCAATAACGGAAGTGCCATAGCAGCAATATCTACTTTAAACCCTAGCGCAGATATAATCCATGCAGTGACAGTGGTACCGATATTTGCCCCCATAATGACTCCAATTGATTGTGAAAGTGTAAGGAGTCCGGCATTAACGAAACTTACTACCATAACAGTAGTAGCAGAAGAGGATTGAATTAACGCAGTGATAAGAACACCGGTTAGCACTCCGGTTACCCGGTTGGTGGTCATCGCTGTGAGGATTTTACGCAGTCTGTCACCAGCAAACTTTTGCAGCCCCTCACTCATGATTTTCATTCCATAAAGGAATAGCGCCAGTGAACCTAGCAGCTTTAAGAAATCATAAAAAGAATACTCCATCTTTAATTAATTTGGTAGGAATTGGCTAATCTCCCTTTTATTCAGTAAATTTCAAGCCGTTTCACTACGTTAGTAATAATTATTACGATTATGTTACAAATCTGTTGCAAAAATAACAATATTTCAAAGAACTTCCCAATCGGAAGCTCACTTTTGGATATTTATAATGGTTTTAATCTAGATATCCCATACGGGCCGGTCAGTGCCAAAGTCAATAACAAAGTAGAAGGACTCAATTACCGGGCCTATAATAATAAGGATGTAGAGTTCCTGAACATACTGAATCCTTCAGGAATGCGTACCTATGTCCGTTCGCTCTGCTTCATCTTGTGCAAAGCGGTGGAGGACTTATACCCTGATGGAAAAATCATGCTTGAACATCCCGTATCCAAAGGATATTATTGCGCCTTGCAGATAGGACGCGAAACCGGGTTGGATGATGTTTCCCGTATTAAGCAGCGAATGAAAGAGATTGTGGAAGCCAACATCCCTTTCCACCGTTTTGAATGTCACACAACTGAAGTAGTAGAACTATTCCGCCGGAAAGGAATGATGGACAAAGTTAGACTGCTTGAAACTTCAGGGGAACTTTACTCCTATTATTATACTTTAGAAGATACCATTGACTACTACTATGGCAGTCTGTTGCCCAGCACCGGATATATCCGCAAATTCGACATTGTTAAATACTATGACGGCTTGTTGCTGCGAGTCCCCAACCGTCAGAATCCGGAAATATTGGAGGAAGTAGTAAAACAAGAAAAAATGCTGGAAGTATTCAAAGAGCACCGACGCTGGAATCAGATTTTAGGTGTGGGTACTGTAGGAGATTTCAATGTGGCCTGTAATGAAGGTTATGCCACCGATCTGATTAATGTGTCTGAAGCCTTGCAGGAAAAAAAAATTCAATTCATTGTCTGATGAGATATACCACAGAGGAAAAAACGGTCAAAGAGTAAAACTGGTTCTTATCTCCGGTCCATCCTCTTCTGGTAAAACGACTTTCAGCAAACGACTCAGTATCCAGTTGATGGCAAACGGGCTGAAACCTTACCCCATCTCCCTGGACAATTACTTTGTTGACCGAGAAAAGACACCAAAGATGAAAAAGGTGATTATGATTACGAATCATTGTATGCATTGGATTTGGAGTTCTTCAACAAGCAATTACAAGATCTGCTTCATGGAAAGGAAGTAGAGTTACCACGTTTCAACTTCACCACAGGAAGAAGGGAATTTAAAGGTGACAAACTTAAGATTGACGATAACATGATATTGATTCTCGAAGGGATTCATGCACTTTAACCCCGAATTAACCCCTCATATTCCCGCCGAGAATAAATATAAAATATATGTATCGGCATTAACCACTATTCTGCTGGACAATCATAATTATATTCCGACTACCGACAACCGTTTGTTGCGCCGTATTATCCGCGATTACAAATACCGTGGCTATTCCGCAGAGGAAACAATCAGAAGATGGCCCAGCGTACGCGCCGGAGAAGAAAAATGGATCTTCCCATATCAGGAAAATGCAGATGCCATGTTCAATTCTGCCCTGTTGTTTGAACTGGCCATTATGAAGGATTATGCCATTCCTATTCTAAGGAATGTTCCCAATAACAAACCGGAATATTCAGAAGCATACCGTTTACGCAAATTCTTGGAATATTTCGCTTCGGTACAAGATAAAGAATTGCCTCCCACTTCTTTACTGAGAGAGTTTTTAGGAGGAAGCAGTTTCCGGTATTAACCTGTTATTAAACAGTATATAAGTTTTGTTTATGTGCAAAACAAACAGTAATTTCGGCCATTATTAAACAAGTATAAGTGAATGCACTCCAAAGGCTATAGAAAACTGTTCAACTGCCTGATGTTCTACTACTAAGAACATTTCTTCTTCAGGAGGGTATGCCAAAAGCCAGCAGACTGTACATTACACCACCATAAAGATGGATTAAATGACAGCGTATCTTACTTTTGGCATACGTTTCTTTCTATTTGATATCTTATTCTCTTGCACATCAATTGGTCGGATCCATTAATCCGCCCTTATGGAAATTTCTATTTATGAACCAGTAGACCTTATTACAACTCTTATGAAAACAACAATCAACGGTATGACAGACCGTATCCGACGCCTACGTCAAGAATCTTTTGATACACAACCTTTCTTTGTCCATAGAACGTGCTCTGATAGAAACCGAATTTTACAAAGAAAACGAAGGAAAGTATCCAATTCCTATTCTAAGAGCACTGAACTTCCTTGAAATCTGTAAACGGAAAACTATATACATAGGTGAAGACGAACTGATTGTAGGTGAACGTGGACCACGCCCCAAAGCCGTATCGACTTTCCCTGAACTGACCTGTCACAGCGTGGAAGACCTTCATGTATTGAACACCCGCGAATTGCAGCGTTACACCATCAGCCAGGAAGATATAGACACCTATGAGCGCGAGGTAATTCCTTATTGGAAAGGGCGCACCCAACGCGAACGCATCTTCAATCATGTTCCCAAAGAATGGAAAGAAGCTTACGAAGTAGGAATGTTCACTGAATTCATGGAACAACGAGCCCCCGGCCATACTTCTCTGGACGGAAAGGTTTATCAACATGGCATGCTGGATTTGAAAGAACGTATTGCACATGAGTTGAAAAATCTGGATTTTATGAATGATCCAGAAGCAACCGACAAACAAGAAGAACTGACCGCCATGTCCATCTCCTGTGATGCCGCTATCATTTTTGCCGAACGCCATGCCGAACTGGCCGAAAAGATGGCTGGACAAGAAACCGATCCGAAACGCAAAGAGGAACTGAAAAAATAGCGGAAATCTGCCGATGGGTTCCTGCACATGCCCCCCGTACTTATTGGGAGGCCATACAAATGTACTGGTTTGTCCATCTCGGCACCATTACAGAGCTGAACGGATGGGACGCCATGAATCCAGGACATTTTGACCAGCACCTCGCTCCTTTCTATGAAAAAGACCTGGAAGAAGGAATACTGACCCGTGCAGAGGCCAAAGAACTGATGTCATGTTTCTTTATCAAAGTAAATAATCAGACAGCCCCACCCAAAGTTGGCATCACCGCCAAAGAAAGCGGTACCTACAATGACTTTACCAATCTGAATATCGGTGGCATCAAACGTGATGGTAGCAACGGAGTCAGCGAAGTATCCTATATCATGCTCGAAACAGTAGATGATCTTCACCTGTTACAACCCGGAAGCGCCCTGCACATCAGTGTATGCACCCCGGAGCGTTTCCTGCGCGAAGGCTGCAAAGTAATCCGTAAGGGCTATGGCTACCCATCTGTATTCAATCCCGACACATACGTCATGGAACTGATGCGACAGGGAAAAACACCGGAGGACGCTCGTGAAGGCGGATGTAGCGGATGCATAGAAGTAGGCGCTTTCGGAAAAGAAGCTTACATACTGACCGGTTACCTTAACGTACCCAAGATATTGGAAGTCACCTTGCACAACGGAACAGATCCTGTATCAGGCAAGAAAGTAGGCTTGGTAACAGGAGATCCCTGTACCTTCCGGAGTTATGAAGCACTTTATGACGCATTTCTTAAACAAATCCATTATTTTGTAGATATGAAAGTACGCGTCAGCAACTACATTGACCGTATGTTCGCCAAATACGCTCCCGCCACTTTCCTGTCTTTGTTCATTGATGACTGTATCGCCAAAGGAAAAGATTATTATAACTGCGGACCGCGTTATAACACAAGCTATATTCAATGCACCGGTTTGGGTACTATTACCGACAGCCTCTCCGTTCTGAAAAAACATGTATTCGAAGAACGTAAATTCAATATGGAGCAAATCATCCATGCTACCGATACCAACTTCGAAGGACAGGAAGCCATGAGACAGTTCATACTGAACCGTACCCCTTTCTTCGGTAACGATGACGAATATGCAGACCGCATCGCCATCCAGATCTTTAACGACCTTTACGATGCCATCGAGGGAAAGCCGAACACCAAAGGCGAATGTTTCCATCTGAACATGTTGTCTACCACCTGTCACGTTTACTTCGGCAAAATGATGAATGCCACCCCCAACGGCCGTCTAGCCGGACGTGCCATCAGTGACGGTACCTCACCCTCACACGGAGCAGATACCCACGGGCCATCCGCCGTTATAAAATCATTAGGAAAACTGGACCAGGTGAAAAGCGGAGGCACTCTATTGAATCAGCGCTTCCTGCCTTCACTTCTTAAACACGATGAAGACATAGCCAAACTGGCAAGCCTCATCCGCAGCTATTTTGCTTTAGGAGGACATCACATTCAGTTCAACATAGTAGATACCGCTACCCTGCATGCCGCCCAAAAACATCCGGAAGAATACCGGGACCTATTGGTACGCGTAGCTGGATACAGTGATTACTTCAATGACATGAATACAGATTTACAATATGACGTAATAGCCCGCACGGCACAAGAAACCTTCTGACAAGATGAGTCTGATTTTCGACATCAAACGCTATGCCATCAATGACGGACCGGGCATCCGCATCACACTTTTCATGAAAGGATGCCCGCTCTCGTGCGTATGGTGCCATAATCCCGAAGGCATTCGTAACGGAAAAGACAAACTATACACAGCCAAGAAATGCCTCGGCTGTGGAACTTGTCTGAAAGTATGTCCCAACGGGGCACTGACACTGGCTCCCGAGGGTATTATCACCGACAAGCAAAAATGCGTGTTATGCGGACGCTGTGCCGAAGAATGTCCGGCAATGGCTATCGAGATATCAGGAACGGAATATACCGCCGAATACCTGATGCATGAAATAGAAAAGGAAATTCCATTTATGGATCAATCAGGCGGTGGAGTTACTTTTTGTGGTGGAGAACCGTTGCTTCATCCCGAATTCTTGATTGATATACTGAAACGTTGCGGACAACAGGGAATTCATCGGGTGGTAGATACCACCCTGCTTGCCCGCAAAGAAACAGTGGATGAAGTGATGCGGAATTGTGAACTATTGCTTATCGACTTAAAATCAATGGACAGTACCGTACACCAGACATTTTGTGATGTTCCCAATGAATTAATTTTGGAGAACATCCGCAGAGTAGCAGAAGCTGACTTTCCTTATTATATCCGTATTCCATTGATTGAAGGAGTGAATGCAGATGAAAAGAACATAAAGCTGTCTGCCGAATTTTTGGCCAGTCTTCCACGGCATCCTGAGATCATTAACCTATTACCTTACCATGATATAGGAAAGGGAAAGCATGCAAAGCTAGGCAGTATCTATAACCCTAAAGGATATAAAATGCAAACGCCATCCGAGGAAGTACAACAGCAGTGCATACAAATCTTGACTGATTACGGTTTAAAAGCAACCATAGGTGGATAATTATATATCATCGTTCTGTAGTAAAAGGACCTTCGTACCCCAAAAACGTGCCCCGTCCTCCGTTATCAAATAATCTTCCTCATTACGCAACTCTGTAAACTCACGATAACTCTCCAACTTATCATAATCGATAAAATCCTTAAAGCATTTCTCCGCTTTCCAACAATCTATTAATATAGATACCCGGTTCTATAGTAAGTTCAAATTCCGGTTCCAAAGATCCGGCCAGCCTTAATAATTTACGGCTGACCTAAGTACTTTTCTAATGAATCACCTGTCTTTTAGCAACTGCTTTTTCCAAACACTTCTTCAAATCCGCGGCAGAACCAGTTTCTGTCACTCCCACCCTCTACGCTTTCTCACACAAGGCAGGCTGGATCCCATCCATACAATATGATATCCATATCGCCAATCCGGCATAGGGCAAGTCCCAAAAATAAAGAGAAGTAGAACCTTGGCGGAAATGATAAGTATTATCCGCATAGTCGCCACTCTCCTCGTTATCCCAAATAGCAAGAAACCTATCCCCACGTTTTTTCAAACTGTTACGATGGGTTGTATAAGTTTCTTTTGCAAAACATAATCTTATGTTTTTTGTATAGATGACAGGTAAAGATAGCCATCCCCTTAAAATAATCCCCCCAAAAAGGAAGATTATTACAATACAATTTCCTATTTTTGTCGCAATAAACAAGGAAATAAAAATATTATGGCACAAGGCTCACGTCAAGTACAAACACAAGCCCAGCAACAAATACAAACCTTATCTCCACAACAGATACTGGTAGTGAAATTGCTGGAACTGCCCACTGTGGAGCTGGAAGAACGTATCCATTCCGAAATACTGGATAATCCGGCCCTGGAGGAAGGGAAAGAAATGCCCGAAAATGAAGATGACAACACAGAATACGTTGAGAACGAAGACGGAAATACAGACTCGAACGAAGATTTTTCATTAGGCGATTACAGCAACGAAGATGATATTCCCGATTATAAACTACAGGAACATAATCGTTCCAAAGAAGGAGTAGCCGAAGAAATCCCTTTCTCGGATGCCGTATCTTTTTATGAAATATTGAAAGACCAGTTGCAGATGCAGGAACTTACCCCAGAACAACGAGATATAGCAGAATACTTGATCGGTTCATTGGACGATGACGGCCTGTTACGCAAAAATATGGAGTCTATCATGGATGAACTTGCCATCTATCGAGGAATCTATACCACTGAGGAGGAATTAAATAAAATCTTGGAAATAATCCAAGACTTTGATCCGGCAGGTATCGGTGCCCGCAGTTTACAAGAATGTCTTCTGCTACAAATACAAAGAAAAGCCGATTCACCGTTAAAACAAATAGAACTGGACATCATCGGTAAATGCTGTGATGAGTTTACCCGCAAAAACAAAGAAAGGATTATCCAAAAACTAGGTATAACCGAAGAACAATATAATGAGGCGGTGAGCGATCTCACCAAACTGAATCCTCGTCCGGGCAGTTCACTGGGTGAAGCAATGGGTAAAAATATGCAGCAGATCATTCCCGACTTCATTGTAGAAACGTATGAGGATGACACCATTACTCTAAGTTTAAACAATCGTAATGTTCCTGAGTTGCGTCTGAGCCGCCAGTTCACCGAACTACTGGATGAACACACCCGCAACAAAGATAATCAGAGCAAAGCCTCAAAGGACGCACTGATGTTCCTAAAACAAAAAGTAGATGCCGCACAAGGTTTTATCAACGCCGTAAAACAGCGACAACATACGTTGCTCACCACCATGCAAGCCATTATAGATATTCAGCGCCCCTTCTTTTTGGAAGGAGACGAATCCCTGCTAAAGCCCATGATCCTAAAAGATGTAGCCGAACGCTCGGGATTGGATATTTCCACCATATCACGGGTAAGCAACAGCAAATATGTACAAACAAACTATGGTATCTATTCGTTGAAATTCTTTTTCAGCGACGGTTACACTACCGAAGACGGTGAAGAACTCTCTGTCCGCGAAAATCAAGCGTATTCTGAAAGAATGTGTAGACACCGAAGACAAGGAAAAACCGTACACTGATGATGAACTGGCCGAAACACTAAAAACGAAAGGCTACCCCATAGCCCGCCGTACTGTAGCCAAATACCGCCAACAGCTTAACATACCCGTCGCACGATTAAGAAGGTAATATAAATTATATGGAAGCTAACGAAATAACCGAAACAATAGCAGTAGGCAAGAAAAACAGTCCGCTTGAAGTCAGTTCACGTATCATATCAGGCATATTCACGCCTTTTATGATTCCTTTTGTGGCATTTTTCCTGCTTTTTTTCTTCACTTATCTTCGTATCATGCCCATCCAGTACAAACTGATAGTATTGGGCATAGTCTACTGTTTCACCATTCTGATGCCGATGCTCGCCATCTACCTGTTCCAAAAAATAAACGGTTGGGGTATTCATGAATTGGGACACCGCGAAAAACGTTTCGTACCATATGCGTTGACTATCATCAGCTATGTCACTTGTCTCATCACCATGTATAAGATACACCTGCCCCGCTATATGTCAGGTATTATCGTAGCCGCCCTCATCTGCATGATCCTTTGCACGCTGATCAATTTCAAGTGGAAAATCAGCACACACGTGGCAAGCAGCGGCATGATGGTAGGCGGATTATTATCCTACAGCTTTATATTCAATTTCAATCCTGTATGGTGGCTCTGTTTTTTCATTTTGCTATCCGGGATGCTTGGCACAGCCCGTATCATTGTAAAACAGCATACCTTATTAGAAGTTTTAGCCGGATTTATTGTCGGATTGTTTTGTGGTGTCATTGGAATTTTGTTTATTTGAAAAAATTAGTATTAACCTTATAAATTGAAAGCATTATGGAATTTCCAAGCAATGTAAAGTATACCAAAGAACACGAATGGATACGAGTAGAAGGTGATATAGCTTATGTAGGCATCACTGATTATGCACAAGAGCAACTGGGTGACATCGTATTCGTAGATATCACAACTGAAGGAGAAACTTTAGAAAAAGATGAAGTTTTCGGTACTATTGAAGTAGTAAAAACGATTTCGGACTTGTTCCTTCCCGTTTCAGGAGAAGTTTTGGAACAGAATGAAGCATTGGCCGCAATCCCGAATTAGTAAACCAAGACCCGTATGGTAAAGGGTGGCTGATTAAGATCAAGCCCAATGACTCTAATGACGTTAACGATTTGCTGGATGCTGAAGGATATAAAGCATTAGTCAACGAATAATATAGATTCCCATTAGGAATTGTTCAAGCGCGGATTACGCGGACCTCACGGATTTTTCTATCCGCGTTCATCCGTATAACCCGTGCTTGAAGTAAATATATAAACCAAACAATAACAAAAAACAATGAAACCTATCGTAAGCATTATCATGGGTAGCACTTCCGATCTTCCCGTAATGGAAAAAGCTGCCAAATTACTGGACGAGATGCACGTACCTTTCGAAATGAACGCCCTTTCGGCACACCGCACTCCCGAAGCTGTGGAGGAATTTGCGAAAAATGCTGCAGGCCGTGGAATTAAAGTCATCATTGCCGCTGCCGGCATGGCTGCCGCACTTCCCGGTGTCATTGCTGCAAATACCACATTGCCTGTTATCGGTGTTCCCGTTAAAGGTTCAGTTCTTGATGGCGTAGACGCACTTTATTCTATCATCCAAATGCCTCCCGGAATTCCTGTAGCTACCGTAGCAATCAATGGAGCCATGAATGCAGCTATTCTGGCCGTACAAATGCTAGCATTGAGTGATACAGAACTAGCCACCAAGTTTGCAGACTACAAGACCGGCTTGAAAAAGAAAATCGTGAAAGCCAACGAAGAACTGAAAGAAGTCAAGTTTGAATATAAAACAAATTAACTAGTGGTTAGTGATTAGTGGTAAGTGGTTAATATTTCAGCGCAGCCCACTAATCACTAACCACTCACCACTAATCACTAACTATGGATTTATTCAATTACTCCCGCCGCGAATCTTCCGAAGTGAATATCGGAGCCACTCCCTTGGGTGGCAACAACCCCACTCCGTATTCAGAGCATGACAAATACCGTCACTATGGATACCGAAGCCTGTGTGGAACAAGCCAAACGCATTATAGATGCCGGCGGTGAATACGTTCGCCTCACCACACAAGGTGTCCGTGAAGCCGAAAACTTGAAGAATATCAATATCGGATTACGCTCTCAAGGATATGATACTCCATTGGTGGCCGATGTACATTTTAACCCCAAAGTAGCCGATGTAGCGGCACAATATGCAGAAAAGGTACGCATCAATCCGGGAAATTACGTAGACCCGGGACGTACTTTCCGGAAACTGGAATACACTGACGAAGAATATGCGCAAGAAATAGAAAAGATACGTGCCCGCTTCATTCCTTTTCTAAATATCTGCAAGGAAAACCACACCGCCATCCGCATCGGGGTAAACCACGGTTCTCTGTCAGACCGCATCATGTCTCATTATGGTGACACCCCTGAAGGTATGGTGGAATCGTGCATGGAATTTCTGCGTATCTGTGTTGCGGAACATTTCAACGATGTGGTTATTTCCATCAAAGCATCCAATACCGTGGTAATGGTCAGGACGGTCCGTCTGCTGGTAAAGGAAATGGAAAAGGAAGGCATGGCTTTCCCGCTTCATTTGGGAGTTACCGAAGCAGGGGACGGCGAGGACGGAAGAATAAAATCCGCATTAGGAATAGGCGCACTCCTTGCAGATGGCTTGGGAGATACCATTCGTGTTTCATTGAGCGAGGCTCCTGAAAACGAAATTCCGGTAGCCCGCAAACTGGTTGATTATATACTAACTCGGGAAGGACATCCTTTTATTCCTGGAAAAGAAGCTCCGCAGTTCAACTACCTATCTCCGGGGCGCCGGAAGACTAAGGCTGTCCGAAACATTGGAGGAGATAATCTTCCCGTAGTAATAGCCGAACGTCTGGAAGGGTCTTTCGAAACCAATCCTCAGTTCAACTCACTATATTATTCGTGAGTGATGCCATCCACGAGAATAACAATATAGCCTATCTAGTAGATGCCAATGCATGGAATCCAGAAGACAAAAATGTCTATCCGGCATTTAACTACCAGCAGATGATAGAATTACATCACACGGTTTCCGATCTGAAATTCCTGTTTCTGCCCTATATGGCTATGAATGACGAAGTAATCGCAGCCCTTAAACTACATCCCGAAGTGGTAATCATCGCCCAAAGCAATCATCCCAACCGCCTCGGCGAATATCGTGCCATGACACACGAACTGATGAATGAAGGGTTAGAGAATCCGGTCGTATTCTTCCAATACTATCAGGAAACGAAAGCTGAAGACCTGCAAATCAAAGCGGCAGCTGATATGGGTGCACTAATTTTTGACGGACTCTGTGACGGAATCTTCTTGTACAACCAAGGCCCCTTGAGTCATATAGTGGTAGATACCACTGCATTTGGTATCCTGCAAGCCGGCAGAATCCGAACCAGCAAAACGGAATACATTTCATGTCCGGGATGTGGTCGTACCTTATATGATTTGGAGTCTACCATCGCCCGTATCAAAACAGCTACCTCGCACTTGAAAGGTCTGAAGATCGGCATTATGGGCTGTATTGTCAATGGTCCCGGCGAAATGGCGGATGCCGACTATGGCTATGTAGGTGCCGGTCGTGGAAAAATCAGCCTCTATAAAAAGAAAAGAAATGCATAGAAAAAAACATTCCCCAAGATCAGGCTGTTGAGAAGTTGATCGAGCTCATCAAAGCCAATGGTGACTATACAGAAAAATAAAAACGTCCAAATCATGGATTATCAACAGATTCTAAAAGACATCTATCAAGAAATCCAGCCCTACGCCTCTATTGGCAAACAGGCTGATTACATTCCGGCACTTGCCAAAATCAACCCAGATCAATTCGGAATGTGTATCCATACGATACAAAACAAAACTTTCATGCATGGAGAAGCCACCACCGGCTTCTCCATCCAAAGTATTTCGAAAGTTTTTTCACTTGCCATGTGTTTGAGTCTTGAAGGAGATAATCTATGGAAAAGAGTAGGTAAAGAACCTTCGGGAACAGCTTTCAACTCACTAGTACAACTGGAGGTAGAAAAAGGAATTCCTCGGAATCCCTTTATTAACGCCGGAGCCATTGTAATGACAGATATCCTGCTGAACCATCTGAAACACCCCGAAGAAGAATATCTTCGTTTCGTCCGCTCAATCAGCGGAAATAACCAAATTCATTATAATGAAGAAGTTGCCCTGTCCGAACGTGAAAACGGTTATCTGAATGCGGCAATCACCAACCTGTTGAAATATTATCATAACATCGACAATGACATAGAACGTGTACTTCATTTCTATTTCCTGCAATGCTCCATAGAAATGAGTTGTTATGATTTATCCAAAGCCTTTTTGCCGTTTGCCAACCATAAACAGGCTTTTACATTCGAAGGAATCACGCTGACCGCCTCTCAAGTGAAACGTATCAATGCCATCATGCAAACATGTGGATTCTATGACGAAGCAGGAGAATTTTCTTATTTGGTAGGTCTTCCGGGGAAAAGTGGTGTGGGAGGCGGTATAGCCGCAGTTTACCCACTACGATATTCAGTTGCAGTGTGGAGCCCGAGATTGAATCCAAAAGGAAATTCCGTTATGGGAATCAAGGCGCTGGAACTATTGACAACACAGACACAGGAATCTATTTTCTAGGAAACAAGTATCTCTCCATACTCAATCATCTTCTTTCTTGTTGGAATAATCCAGAATGAAGTTGAATATAACACGCATAATACTTATAGCCTTTCTATAAAAGAGAGAAGTACCTGGAATTTATGTAGAAATTATTGACCATGCTTAATAAATAACCGTTTTTACCCTCAATGGAACATCTTCTGTTTGCCATAAATAAAAGAAATAACCGACAGCCAAAGTCTTTTGAAGATATCCTGAACAGGCACTTAAAAACCTGCCTCAGCATTTCAAATGTCCAAGACAGGTTCCCTTATATTTTATAGAGATACAGATCAATATCTGTTTCTGCCACCGCCATAGCCATTATCTCCGCGACTACCACCATAGCCACCACCACGACTGTTGTTACCGCCACGATAACCACCACCGCCATTGTTGCCATAGCTACGACGCGGACGTTCTTCTCTAGGACGAGCTACTGACACAGAAAGAGTTTTTCCATCCATATCAACTTCATTAAGAGCTGCAATCGCTTTATCTCCAGCTTCATCATCAGCCATTTCAACAAAACCATATCCCTTAGAAACGACCGGTCTCTCTGTCCATTATAATCTTAACAGAAACAACTTCACCATACTCTGCAAATAATTCTCCAAGTTCGGCTTCACTCATATTATAGTTAAGCCCTGCAATAAAAATGTTCATTTTAAAATAAATGTTTTAATAAAAAAAAAAATAAGTGCGTTTGCTTATTAGGAATCGTTACAGAGAGACAAACGATTCTACCATCATCACTAAAGAATAAGTTGGAAAAGTATTAATGTACTTCTATGAGGATACTTAATGCAGGGGACAAATGTACGCAATTAGACTTGAACTCAAAACTAATTGGAGATTTATTTTTAATAATAAATGTTTTTTCGTTCTCTTTGAAAGAACAGACAAGTTTTAGAACGGAAATAACTGTTCCTCAAATACATATTTATACTTTAAAAGCTATTATACAGAAAGTTATCCTGTACTACATATCAAAAAGATAACCAATCTCCAGCCAGATCAGCATTCTTTATAGCAACAGGCCAGATACTTTCCGTAGAAGGAATTATTATGGAAGAAATTTCAGGAACAGGAACTACAGAAAATTCTTCAGTTTCCAAACAAGCTGCGAGAAACCGCAAAGTAATAAAATACAGAAAGAGAACTTATCTTTTTCATCTTCCCAACCATAATTCCGGATTAAGTTTAGCCGTTTCCTTACGAAGTTGAAAATGCAAGACCGTATTACCCGAACTATCTGTATGAATAGTACCAAGAACGGTACGTGTATTGACTTTGCTGCCTTTAGAAACCGATACGGAAGAAAGGTTGCAATAGACAGAGATGTAATTACCATGACGCACCAGTATATTGTTCAAACCATTATACTGGAAAATAGCCGAAACTTCTCCATTGAAAACGGCACGTGCCTGCGCTCCCGGTTTGCCCTTGATATCAATCCCTTTATTATCCAGTTTCACATTACGCAAACCATCTACGGCATACTGTCCGTAATGGCTGACAATCACATATGGACCGGTAATGGGAACCGGCAAAATACCCCGGTTACGTTCAAAACTGCCCGACAGCTGGCGGTCCTCATTATTCAGACTGAACTTCTCCACCGGAGCGACCTTCTTTGTAGACTCATTTTTTCCGTAGATTTAGAACGGGACGCCCCTCCCGTAGTTTCACGCTCCGCTTTCTTAGCTGCTGCCGCCTTTGCGGCAGCCTCAGCAGCGGCTTTCCTACGAGCTTCCTCCTCTGCACGCTTTCTAGCTTTCTCTATTTCAATTTCAATCAAACGGTCAATCTGGGCATTCAATTGCTCAGCCGAACGTTTTTTCTTCCTTATCTCGCTTTGTATACCTTTCTGCTTCTTTTGCAAATTCGCCAAAAGAGTCTGGCGCTCCTTTTCCTGAATCTCCAGTTTGGCCTTTTCAACCTCACCCTGTTTTAAAAGATTCTGTTTGGCATGCTTAGTTTGTTCCACTTCTCTTTTTTTAGCGGCAATTTGCTTCTGCTTACGTTCTATCTCCATTCCTTGAAGGCGCTGGAAGTTTGCATATTCCTGCACATAACGCATACGACGGTAAGTCTGACTCAAATTCTCGGCAGAAAAAATAAACATTAATTTCTCTTGAACAGACTTGTTACGATACATGTATTGCACCGAAGTTTCATACTTCCGCTTCTTGTCTTTCAAATCACGCTGAAGTTTATTCAGTTGTTTCTGTAAAGAAGCGATCTCACTTGTCAATGTATGAACATCACTCTCTATGGTATTGATATATTTTCTTCTCTCCTCAATCTGACCTGTCAGCAAAGCAAGGTTGTCCAACTGGCTTTTCACATCCTTTTTGGTAGATTGCAACAAAGTTTCAGACTCGGCAATCTGCTGGTGAAGTTCCTTCCGTTTGGCTTCAAGCTCCCTTATTTTCCGAGTACTTTGCGCTGAATAGTACTTAAAAGCAGCAGGCTATGAGTAGTAAGAAGATACGTTTCATTATTTAATAAGCTGTTTTAGCAAATCTTGCAATTCTATTCTTTCGTATTTTCCGGGCACTTCGGTATGAGCTTCCCAATCCTTATTGGTAGAAAGGCGGGAAAGTTCAAATACAGCCGTAACCGGTTTGGCAGCCCCTTCAAAAGAAACCGTCATAGTTCCCGGAAACTGTCTCTGCTCCAACGGACGAAACTTATCATAACGCCAATTTATCCCGTACCGGGTACCGGACAAGCCGATATGACTTTCTTTCAGCAGCCCATCATTTGTATTGGTACGAAAACGGTAGGCGAAATGTTTGCCGTTCTTAACTTCTATTAATGCATTTTCGTTTTCAGGACGCACAGCAAAGGACGAAATATCACGGACAGTCAGCACCTTTTTTCCCGGAAGAAAAATTTCATTCATAAACAAGGCCTGCAAAGTATGAAAATCCAAATCAGCCTTTGCCAGATTCTTCAATTCATCAAAAGGAACTTGTACATAACGTTTGTTCATGCGATCCATCACTAAAACTCCGTCCGGAGATATTTCAGCACGTGCCACTTCAATACCCAAAAATGGAGCGATAGAAAGCTGGATTACTTCATCACGTTTCATGCGCAACGTACCATTTACTTTAGTCGGTCCTTTACCGTTCAAGTCAACGGCCAATGACATTTTCGCAGTAATTGCATCCCATCCCGGAGAACGGCTAATCAGCTCTTCCATATATTCCGACTCGGATAAATTGCCAATAGATACCCCTTTCTTCATACTCCGGGTAGATGAACATGAAGAAATAAATATAATCAGCAAAGCGCTAAACAAATAAAAACAGACACGTTTCATCATTCTGCAAAGTATTTCTTTTGTACAATTTTCTTTCTCAATAAGTTCAATTCCTTTTCACTACGTTCTTCACTACCTTCTTGAGGAGGCTCCTTGGATAATTTTTCCGCTTGTTGCCAATATTCCAAAGCCTTTTCACGATCTCCATTCATATAGTAAATATCTCCACAATGCTCTACAACAACGGAACTTTTACTTCCATCATTCTGCATAGCCTGGTCAATGTAAATTTTTGCTTCTACATATTTACCTTTCTCAAAAAGTATCCAGGCATAGGTATCCAGATACGTACCATTGGTAGGTTCGGCCTTTACGGTACGGTAACTCATTTCTTCCGCTTTATCCAGGTTTTTACGCTCTACAGACAGGTAATAGGCATAATTATTCAAGGCCCCTATATTGTTTTCCTTATAAACCAAAGCGGAATCGTATGCGGCATATGCCTCCACATTCATCTTCTTTATATGATAAAGATCCCCCATAATGGCATAGAAATCAGAAACGATATCCTTATTGCTTTTATCTGTTACTTGATTCACTCCTTTTTTAAAAACCTCCAATGCCTCGTCTGTTTTCTCTTTCTGATGATAGGCCAATCCCATATAATAATAGAATTCCAATACATCCGGAGTATATTCTAAAGCAGGAGCACACAATTTGATTACTTCATCCATATTCTGCTCACGAATGGCAAAACTCAATAGCTGCAAGCGTGCCGGCGTATTTTCCGGATCAATTTCAAGCACTTGGTGCAAAACAGGGGTTGCCTCTTTATCCATCTTTTTCGTCAGAAGATATTGGGCCGCCAACATAGCAATATCTGCATTCTCTTGTTTTTCCTTCAATATAGAAGTAAACAGGCCTGCTATTTTCGTACTGTCCTTGTTCGTTTGCTCGGAACGCAGAATAAGCTGGCGCATAATGTTCATCTTTGTATCGCTATCCACATTATCATTCAGCAAAATAGTATCCAACTGTACCTGATACAAACTATCCTGCCCTTTTTTCTCGTAATAAGAAGCCATGGAAAGCAACGCCGGCGCATAGCCCGGTTCTTCCTTCAATACTTTCTGATAAGTTTCGTATGCTTCTTCTTCCTTACCGTTGTTCAGATAGACATCTCCCAAAATGGTAAGATAACGCATGTCATATGGATATTCTTTTGCCAAATTCTCAATCTCCGTAAATGCCTGCTGGTCATTGTTCATAGCCAGATACATACGGAATTTCTCCATGCTGATTTGTTCAGACTTCCCATCCAAGGCTTCAAGGCGGTTCAATGTATTAACTACCTGCTGATAGTCCTTGGTACGGGTATAGAGATCAATCAAAGCCATCAACGGTTCCAGACGTGAGGGGAACTGGCTCGCCATATCCTCATAAACATAAATGGCTTTCGGGTAATTTCCCTTACCTTGATAATAGGCTGCCAAAGTTTGCTTATACCAAAAACTCTTAGGATCGGCATCCACTGCCTTCTTCAAAGCTTCCTCCCCTTTTTCCGGCTGATTGAGAAACATATGGAAGCGGGAAATTTCGAACAAAGTAGCGGCTCCTTGCGGATAAATGTCCAAACAGTGACTATACATTTCGAAAGCCGCATCCAAGTCACCTTTTTCCTTCATCCGAAGCGCTTCCAAAAAGAAATAGTCGTATTTACGGCGCTGCTCCAGAGTAAGCGGATCCTTTTCCTCCACAACAGCTTTATTTCCGGACAAGCCGGAAGCTCTCTTCACCGTACCGCATGAAACAAGCATGCCTATCAGACATACACATAGCATGGGCACATATTTCAATCTTCTATTCATTGTTTCCTTTTACTTTTTTCCGGTATGTCCAAAGCCACCTGCACCACGTTCCGTTTCGTCCAACACCTCCACTTCCTGCCATTCGGCATGTTCGTGACGGGCTACAACCATTTGCGCAATGCGCTCCCCATCTTCTATCATAAAATCCTCAGATGACAAATTGACCAAGATAATACAAATTTCACCACGATAATCGGCATCAATTGTGCCCGGAGAATTCAGGACTCCGATGCCTTTCTTAATAGCCAGCCCGCTACGTGGACGGATTTGCGCTTCAAAACCTTCAGGCAATGCGATATAAAGTCCCGTAGGAACCAAACAACGTTGCAAGGGTTTCAGCACAATCGGTTCGTCAAGATTAGCACGGATATCCATCCCTGCCGATTGCCCGGTAGCATACTCGGGTAAAGCATGTTTTGATTTATTGATTACCTGTATTTTCATAATTTTAATAATTTATCAATATGCTTATATGGCAATGTGCTAATAATTTGCAGACAACAAACACAGTCCAGACATGATACAGCCCATTGGCATATTGACGAATCAACACATTGCCACATGATTAATAAGGTGCGAATTTACACATTTAGATGGATTTATCTAAGCGTTTACAGTTTTTTAAACGGAAGTTTCTTACTTTTGCAAACAGATAAAGCCTGAATTATGAACTGGAAACAATTAATATCAAATAAACGCTTCGGCATGGAAGAACTACACGAGGCCCGTAAAGATGACCGTACCGAATTCCAACGCGATTATGACCGTCTCATCTTCTCAGCACCTTTCCGTCGTTTGCAAAACAAAACTCAAGTATTTCCTTTACCGGGTAGCGTATTTGTACACAACCGGTTGACTCACAGCCTTGAGGTTTCTTGTGTGGGGCGTTTCTTTAGGAAACGATGTCGCCAGCCAGCTTCTGAAGAAGCACCCAGCCTTGGCCGACTCCCATATATCGGAAATAGGTTCCATCGTTTCAGCCGCATGTCTAGCACACGATCTGGGAAATCCTCCTTTCGGTCATTCGGGAAGAAAAGCCTATTTCAACTTACTTCTCGGAAGGACAAGGATGGCATTGAAAAAGAACTTTCACCGATGGAATGGGATGATTTAACCCACTTCGAAGGAAATGCCAATGCATTCCGAATCCTCACCCACCAGTTTGAAGGAAGACGGAAAGGAGGGTTCGTGATGACCTACTCCACACTGGCGTCCATCGTAAAATACCCTTTTTCCTCACAATTGGCAGGAAAGAAATCAAAATTCGGCTTCTTCTTAAGCGAAGAGGCTGATTATCAAAAATAGCCGGAGAATTAGGGATTATCCGGCTCAGCAAACCGGATGAGCCTTTACGCTACGCACGCCATCCGTTGGTCTACCTGGTAGAAGCCGCAGATGATATTTGTTATCAGATGATGGACATAGAAGACGCACATAAATTAAAACTTCTGACACATGATGAAACCAAAGGACTGTATATGCAGTTCTTTGATGAGAAAAGAAGAAAACGCATTGAAGAAGTTTGCCGGATTGTAACAGACGTCAATGAACAGATAGCTTATTTACGTTCTTCGGTCATAGGCGCACTGATAAAGGAATGCACACGAGTATTCACTGAAAATGAAGAAAAGATATTGACCGGGGAATTTGAAGGCACCCTGATAATGCACATTTGCAGTCCATTGAAAGAGGCCTATGACAATTGTTCTGCAATTGCCTTTCAAAGAATATATCGTTCCAGCGATGTGCTGGACATAGAATTGGCAGGATTCAGGGTTATCAGTACCTTGATTGACCTGATGATTAATGCAGTGCGCTCTCCGGAAAAAGCGTATTCACAACTACTTATCAACCGCATATCCGGACAGTACAATGTCAACGCACCTACTTTATATGGAAAAATTCAAGCCGTGCTGGATTACATATCGGGCATGACAGACGTATATGCGCTCGACCTCTACCGGAAAATCAAAGGCAACAGTCTGCCGGCAGTATAATAAAAACATTGTCAGATGCGAGCACGATGAATCCTGTAAATTTTATCTGCACCTGACAATGTTTCCCCCAAATACTACTATTAGTCCGATTATTTGGTCAGTATGGGGATGAGCGCCTGAAGTTATTTTTCATAGCTTCAGGATGTTGCTTTACAAACGATTCGATATGACGTACCCGTTTGTCTTCCAGAATTTCATTGACTGCAATCAGAATTCCGGTTTCCTCCACATCTCCGAATCCATAATTAATCGCTGTTCCAAACATACGCATTGTAGGAGACAGACTCATATATGCATTGACCAAAGGAGGAATATTATACCCCAGCTTACGCACTTCCGTATTCAAGATCTTGTAATCTTCTTTAAAGGAATCATAACAGAAAAGATTTTCCAACATTTTCTTATCTGTTTCTATTTCCAGCGGTTTCATCGGAGTTATCAATTTATCTTTATCACCGAAATGTTTATTCAGGAAGTATAATATCATGTCACGCCCCTGACGATGATAACTAGGATACATAGTCATCTTACCAAAAAAATATTTCACATTAGGCTTAATCACGGTTAATGCGCCCAAACCATCCCACAAATTATCCAAAGCAAACAATCCCTTGGAACCGGCACGGGTTGACTGATATTCCAATGTAACAAATGAGCGTCCCAACTCCACCGTGTAAGGCAAATATTCTTTCAAAAAAACTTCCGAGAAATTAAACATGTGAGCAGTAGCCAGCACAGGCTTCCCATGTTCATCAAATTGCACCTCATCCCCCAAAAGATAACGATAACCCTCCCAAAATCTCCTCCGCTTCAGGATTCCATACAACTAATTGCTTATATGGATTTTCCATCACGTCATATTCATCGATATCCATCGCCTTTCCTGTTCCGCCACCTGCAGCACGAAAGGCTATTTCTCTCAACCGGCCAATCTCCTTCATCACATTGGGCGAATCCTGATACGTTATGACGTAAATTTCATTATGACTTTTATTCGTAAACCTCAGGCGTTTTATCCTCGGAAAGTTCCGCCTTCAGAATCTCTTTGCTAATCGGTGCAATAATTTCTTCCATATCTTTTTTCTCTCTTTTGTCTATTATAGCTTGTAGACTACATCTTTTACAAACTGCGCCCACTGAGCCGGGGTCTTTGTCTTGTCGAAAGTTTGCCAAGGAATGGGTTTTCCAATGGTCAAGGTAAAGGTTTTTATGACGATTTTTTCAACATTTCATCTGCCAAGTAAAGCATAGCAATATTAAACTTAATGCCAAGTGCCTTACATATATTTGCCAAATTATAAAAAAAAGTCTGAGTTCCGGCCCTCAAAGTGCAAAGGTACCACATCACGATGCGTTTCAATACTTTTAGTGACAAATGTCTTTTTCCATTCCAAATCCTTGATTTCCCCACCCTGTCTACGGGAACATAACCCCGCAGGAAACATAATGATATGATTATCCGAGGCAAACCCTGCCTCTACCATCTTCGGGAAATCCCTGGATTGCGAGCCTGTTTTATTGATAGGAATACATAAAGGAGCCAAACCATGCAAATTTCATCAACAAATCATTGACCAAATAGCGTACATTACCATTGTAATGTTTCCCAATATATACCCCAAAGCAACTCCATCCTGTCCCCCAGCGGGTGATTGCTGACAAAAGTGCATTTACCGTTTTCAGGCAAGTTTTCCAAACCTTTTATCTCCACTTTTGCATCCAGGAACTCCATACAAGCTTCCAGAAAGTCAACTCCGACTTTATTTTTGGAGTCTTTTAAAAAGACATTTCAGTTCATCCTGATGCACGATATGCTTCAGGTACGAAACGACAAAACGGGGAATATATTTATATTTTTTCCCGGCTTTCGTTTTCAATATCTTTTCTATGTCGATTAAAAATATAGAGTCGTCAGTCATTTTGCAAACGTTCTTTTCCATGCAAAAGTAACTTATCTTTTTTTATTATTGGCAATTTATGACAGAAAAAACATCTTAATCTCTAAAGAAATTAAGAGTTTTTGTGTATGAAACTATACAAATTCTTTCATTTTGCGCAAAACAAAAAACGAATGTGCAATAGTTTGGTTCCGTTTTTCAACCTCCGAGAAGCTGCCCTTTCCATTATTTTTATCATAAAATTATTAATTTTAAACCTCCTGTTTACCAAGCTACTAGCTACATTAACAGCCTGTTGAAAACTTCTCGAAATATTTTCTTAAAATATTGTGGGGAATTGTGGGGAATTGTGTAATTTTACACCTTGAACAATATAATAAGGTGTAAACATGCGATTTCTTGGGAATTCTGAAGCAAAGACGGATGCAAAAGGCAGAGTGTTCCTGCCTGCCGTATTCAGGAAGCAGCTACAAGCTGCCTCCCAGGAGTGCCTGATTTTACGCAAAGACACCTACCAAGACTGCCTGGTACTTTACCCTGAAAATGTGTGGAACGAACAAATGAACGAAACTACGTTGCAAACTCAATCGCTGGAATTCCAGACACCAAATGATTTTCCGTCAGTTCGTTTCGGATGTAGAAGTTATCACATTGGATGGAAACGGGCGCTTTCTGATTCCAAAACGATATTTGAAATTAGCTAAAATACAGCAAGATGTACGTTTTATCGGATTGGACGACACTATAGAAATCTGGTCTAAAGAAATAGCAGACAAACCCTTCATCACACCGGAGGACTTTGGAAAAGAATTGGAAGAAATTATGGGAACTAATAACAACGTAGAAATAGAATGAGTGAAGCAAAACAGATATATCATGTACCGGTATTATTAAACGAGAGCGTAGACGGAATGAACATCCAACCCGGAGGTATTTATGTAGATGCCACTTTCGGCGGCGGAGGACATTCCAAGGAAATTCTAAGCCGGCTGGATAGCACCGCGCATCTATATAGTTTTGACCAAGATGAAGATGCCGAGAAGAATATTGTAAACGACAGCCGCTTCACTTTTGTGCGTAGTAACTTCCGCTACCTTCCCAACTTCCTACGTTATTATGGCGTGGAAGGGGTGGATGCCATTTTGGCCGATCTGGGCGTTTCCTCACATCACTTTGACGACTCCGAACGTGGATTCTCATTCCGCTTCGAGGGCAAATTAGACATGCGGATGAACAAAACGCGCAGGTATGACAGCTGCTGATGTAGTGAACACCTATGACGAAGAACGTTTGGCTAATATTTTCTATTTATATGGTGAATTGAAGAACAGCCGCAAACTGGCATCAGCCATCGTTAAAGCACGAGGTGTAAAACAAATTGTCACCATCGGTGATTTCCTCGAAGTCATCAAACCGCTTTTCGGGCGGGAACGTGAAAAGAAAGAGCTCGCAAAGGTGTTCCAAGCTCTACGCATAGAGGTAAATCAGGAAATGGAAGCATTGAAAGAAATGCTTTATGCAGCAACCAAGGCACTGAAACCGGGAGGCAGACTGGTAGTAATCACCTATCACTCTTTAGAAGACCGCATGGTAAAGAATATCATGAAAACCGGAAACATAGAAGGCAAGGCCGAACAAGATTTCTTTGGTAATGTACAGACACCTTTCAAACTAGTCAACAACAAAGTTATTGTTGCCGGCAACGAAGAAGTGACACGCAATCCGCGCTCCCGAAGCGCCAAGTTGAGAATTGCAGAAAAGAGATAACGAGATGGAAGAAGAACTGAAACAAAATACACAACAACCCAAAGACGGACAATCTGCTTCGCCCAAGCATATGTCTATCCGCAGCATATTAGGAGGAGATATCCTTGCGAACGACTTTTTCAAAAGACAGACCCGTTTGCTGATTCTCATCATGATCCTGACTGTACTATACATAGACAACCGTTATAGCAGCCAACAGGAACTCATTGAAATTGACAAGTTGAAAAAAGATTTGATCGATATCAAATACGATGCATTGACACGCTCTTCCGAACTGATGGAAAAGAGCCGCCAGTCACGTATTGAAGAATATATTTCGACGGAAGACAGCCCCTTGCAAACGGCTACCAACCGTCCTTATTTAATAAAAGAAAGACTAAGCCCATGATGCCCAACCAAAAAAACATAATGCTCCGCTTCTCCTTCATCATCCTAGTCATGGTGTTGATAGGCATTGCCATTATCTGCAAAGCCGGCGTCATCATGTTTGCCGAGCGTCAATACTGGAAAGACGTAGCCGACCGTTTTGTAAAAGAAAAACGTCACCGTCGTCCTACCCGTGGCAACATCATCTCATCCGACGGCCAGCTGATGGCAAGCAGCCTTCCCGAATATAAGATTTACATGGACTTCATGATAAATAAAAGGAAGGGCGAAACCGAAGAAGAGGAAAAGACACGGCTGAAGCTACAACATATCAAAGACTCAGTTCTTTATGCAAACCTTGACACAATCTGCAAAGGGTTACATGAAATATTCCCTGATAAAAGTGCCGCCTTTTTCAAACAGCACATCAAAAACGGAAGAAAAAAAGAGAGCCGCAGTTGGTTGCTCTACCCCAAACGCATTTCTTATATACAATATAAAGAAGCAAAACGTCTGCCCGTATTTAACCTGAACAAATACAAAGGCGGATTCCATGAACAGGCATTCAATCAACGGAAAAAGCCTTTTGGCTCACTGGCAATGCGTACATTGGGAGATATGTATCCAGATATAGAACAAGGTGCAAAGAACGGGCTGGAACTTTCATACGATTCCATATTAAAAGGCAGAAACGGTATCACTCACCGTCAAAAGGTAATGAACAAATACCTGAACATTGTAGATATTCCTCCTGTAGATGGCTGTGATATCATTACGACCATTGATGTAGGTATGCAAGACATCGCAGAAAAAGCATTGGTGGATGAATTGAAAGAAATCAACGCTACTGTAGGCGTTGCCATTCTGATGGAAGTGCAGACGGGAGACATCAAAGCTATCGTCAACATGACCAAATGCAATGACGGCATTTACAGAGAAATACGCAATAACGCCATCTCAGACATGATGGAGCCAGGCTCTACTTTCAAAACCGCATCCATACTGGTAGCGCTGGACGACGGAGTCATCACTCCGGAAACGGTGGTGGAAACCGGTAACGGGGTCTATATGATGCACGGCCGCTATATGAAAGATCATAACTGGCATCGTGGAGGCTACGGCACTATCAACACAACAAAATCATTGATGGTGTCCTCAAACATCGGTGTATCGCGGTTGATCGATGATCATTATCATGATAATCCGGAAAAGTTTGTACGCGGACTGCATCGAGTAGGCATTGCCACTCCGTTAGATCTCGATATTCCCGGTGCCGGCAAGCCGAACATCCGCATCCCCAACAAAGACTTGAGCAATTGGTCACGTACTGCACTGGCATGGATGTCTATTGGCTATGAAACCCAAATTCCCCCCATCAATACACTGGCATTTTATAATGCTATAGCCAATAACGGAGTAATGGTCAAGCCCCGTTTTGTGAAATCAATAGTCAAAGACGGGCAGGTAGTGGAAGATATTGCTCCTGAAATACTCAACCCGGCCATCGCTTCCCCCAAGGCTATCAGCGAGATACAAACGATTTTGGAAAAAGTCGTCAGCGAAGGACTGGGAAAGAAAGCAGGATCCAAGCAATTCCATGTATCCGGGAAAACCGGTACTGCACAGGTTTCACAAGGAAAAGCCGGGTACACGAATGGCACACGCCGTTATTTGGTAAGTTTCTGTGGATATTTTCCTTCAGAAGCGCCTAAATACAGTTGCATTGTAGCCATCCAGAAACCTGGACTCCCCGCCTCGGGTGGTCTGATGGCCGGCAGCGTGTTCAGTAAAATTGCCGAACGCGTATTTGCCAAACATCTGGCACAAGATTTGAAAGAAGCAAAAGACTCAACTTCTATCCTTATTCCGGATGTGAAAAACGGGGATATAAGTGCGGCACATTATGTACTGAACCGGATAAATGTAAATTCATCCGGAGTTTCGGAACAATCAACCGAAGGCAAACCGGTATGGGGAAATGTGACTAGTAATCCGGACAATGTATTATTCAACAAAAAAGACATTAACAATAAACTTGTACCAAGTGTTATTGGTATGGGCGCAAAGGATGCTGTCTATCTGCTTGAAAGCATGGGATTGAAAGCCCGCATTACCGGCATCGGTAAAGTGAAGTCACAAAGTATCCCGGCCGGCAACACTTTGCGCAAAGGACAAACCATACAATTACGATTAAATTAACAGTGTAACAGGAAGAATATGAAACTGGAAAAGATTATTAAAGGAATAACAGTCAATGAAATCATAGGTGATGCATCCCAAGAAATTTCGGGAATAAACATGGACTCGCGCCTGATAGAGCCCGGTCATATTTTCGTTGCTGTAAAAGGAACGCAGACTGACGGACACACTTATATCCAAAAAGCAATAGAAAAAGGAGCCCGTACAGTGGTATGTGAGAATCTTCCTGAGACATTGATTGAGAATGTTACCTACATCAAAGTGAACGATACGGAAGACGTTGTCGGGAAACTGGCAACTACGTTTTACGGAGACCCCACCTCGAAATTGGAACTGGTCGGTGTTACAGGCACCAACGGAAAAACGACTATTGCCACCTTATTATATAATATGTTCCGTAAATTCGGATATAAGACAGGACTCATTTCCACTGTATGCAATTATATAGATGAGGAAGCCATTCCAACTGACCATACCACCCCTGACCCTATTACACTAAACAAACTGCTGGGGCGCATGGCAGATGAAGGATGCAAATATGCCTTTATGGAAGTAAGCTCACATTCTGTAGCACAAAAACGGATCGGTGGTTTAAAATTCGCAGGCGGTATATTTACCAACCTTACCCGTGACCATCTGGACTACCATAAAACTGTAGAGAACTATCTGAAAGCCAAAAAAGCATTCTTTGACGGTCTGCCTAAAACAGCCTTTGCCTTAACCAATCTGGATGACAAAACGGATTGGTCATGACTCAAAATACCAAAGCAAAGGTACACACCTATTCGCTGCGCAGCTTGAGTGATTTTAAAGGAAAAGTGCTGGAAGATGGATTCGAAGGAATGCTGCTTGATATAAATAATGTGGAAGTCAATGTACAGTTCATCGGACGTTTCAATGCTTCCAACCTGCTGGCAGTCTATGGAGCAGCCTGCCTGCTTGGGAAAAAGACAGAAGAGGTATTGCTGGCATTGAGTACTCTTCGCCCCGTTGCCGGGCGTTTTGACTCACTGCGCTCACCCAAGGGATACACCGCCATTGTGGACTATGCCCATACTCCGGATGCCTTGGAAAATGTGCTGAATGCCATTCACGAGGTCCTGAATGGCAAAGGTCATGTAATTACGGTAGTAGGCGCCGGCGGCAACCGCGATAAAGGCAAACGCCCCTTGATGGCACAAGAAGCGGTAAAGCAAAGCGATAAGGTCATTATCACCTCTGACAATCCCCGTTTTGAAGAGCCGCAGGAAATCATCAATGATATGCTGGCAGGGCTGACTAAAGAGGATATGCGTAAAGTGATAAGCATAGCCGACCGTAAAGAAGCGATCCGTACAGCTTGTATGCTGGCCCAAGCTAAAGATGTCATTTTAGTTGCCGGGAAAGGACACGAAAATTATCAGGAAATCAAAGGTATAAAGCACCATTCGACGATAAAGAAGTATTAAGAGATATTTTTGCTAATGAATAAACCAACCAAAAGATGTTATATTATTTATTTCAATATTTAGAAAAGTTCGATTTTCCCGGAGCCGGTATGTTCGGTTACGTTTCATTCCGTTCATTGATGGCAATCATTTTATCATTGTTGATCTCAGCTATCTTCGGTGAATATTTCATCAACCTGCTCAAACGTAAACAAATAACCGAAACCCAACGTGACGCATCTATAGACCCTTTTAATGTGAAAAAAGTTGGTGTGCCGACGATGGGAGGTATAATTATTATTGTCGCAATTCTCATACCTTGCCTCTTGTTGGGGAAGCTGCATAATATTTACATGATATTAATGTTGATTACCACCATTTGGCTGGGTACGTTAGGCTTTTTGGACGACTATATCAAGGTCTTCCGTAAAGACAAAGAAGGGTTGCACGGCAAATTCAAGATCATCGGCCAAGTAGGTTTGGGACTCATTGTGGGACTCACCTTATATTTAAGTCCGAGCGTGGTTATCCGTGAGAACGTAGAAATACAAAGAGGAGGAGAAATTGTGGAAGTGGTGCACAAGGAACAAGATCAGAAGTCCACCAAAACTACGATTCCTTTCTTCAAGAACAACAATTTGGATTATGCTGATTTCGTAGGTTTTCTGGGAGACAATGCCCAGGCTGTAGGTTGGATTATTTTCGTATTAGTTACCATCTTCGTAGTTACTGCCGTATCTAACGGTGCCAACCTGAATGACGGGATGGACGGGATGGCAGCCGGAAATTCTGCTATCATCGGTCTTACCTTGGGCATATTGGCATACGTATCCAGCCACATCGAATATGCAGGATACCTTAATATCATGTACATTCCCGGCAGTGAAGAACTGGTAATCTTTATCTGCTCCTTCATCGGCGCACTGATCGGTTTCCTTTGGTACAATGCTTTTCCCGCCCAAGTATTTATGGGCGATACCGGCAGCTTGACCATTGGTGGTATCATAGCGGTATTTGCAATCATCATTCATAAAGAGTTGCTTATACCTATTCTCTGTGGAATCTTCTTGGTAGAAAACCTTTCGGTCATTCTACAGGTGAGATATTTCAAAAGCGGAAAAAAGAAAGGACATTTGCAACGCGTATTCAAACGTGCCCCTATCCACGACCATTTCCGCACTACATTAGCACAGTTAGACCCCAATTGCAGTTATCTGTTCATGAAACCCAACAGCGTATTCCATGAGTCAAAAATCACGGTACGCTTCTGGATTGTCACCATCGTACTCGCTGCAATTACGATTATTACATTAAAGATAAGATAAGATAAACGAAGATTATGGCTAAAAGAATTGTCATACTAGGAGCCGGAGAAAGCGGTGCGGGAGCAGCCGTTCTGGCAAAGAAACAAGGTTTCGACACCTTCGTTTCAGACATGTCCACGATTAAGGACACATACAAAAACATGCTGAACGAGCGAGGCATCGAATGGGAAGAAGGCAAACATACCGAATCTCTCATTCTGAATGCGGATGAAGTAATCAAAAGTCCGGGTATTCCGAATGATGCCCCGATGATTCTTAAGTTAAAGTCACAAGGCACCCCTATCATCTCCGAAATAGAATTTGCGGGACGTTATACCAATGCCAAAATGATTTGCATTACAGGAAGTAATGGAAAAACAACAACTACTTCGCTGATTTATCATATCTTCAAGAAAGCAGGTATGAATGTGGGACTAGCCGGAAATATCGGCCAAAGTCTGGCATATCAGGTAGCAGAATGCAACTATGATTATTATGTGATCGAGTTAAGCAGTTTCCAATTGGACAACATGTACAAGTTCCATGCCAACATTGCCGTATTGATGAACATCACGCCGGATCATCTGGACCGTTACGACCACCAGATGCAAAACTATGTGGATGCCAAATTCCGCATTATCCAGAACCAGACCCCGGACGATGCCTTCATCTTCTGGAACGATGACCCCATCATCCAGCGTGAATTACACAAATATGGCATTCATGGCCATTACTACCCTTTTGCCGAAAGGAAAGAGGAAGGAACCGCCGCATATGTGGAACAGGACAAGGTTTATTTTACAGAACCAATCGCTTTCAACATGGAACAGGAGGAACTGGCGCTGACCGGAACCCATAATCTGTTCAACTCCATGGCGGCCGGTATCTCTGCCAACCTGGCGGGTATCCGCAAAGAGTGTATCCGCGAGGCCTTGGGTGATTTCAAGGGAGTGGAACACCGCCTTGAAAAAGTCTGCCGGGTAAGAGGGGTGGATTATATCAATGACTCCAAGGCTACCAATGTGAATTCCTGCTGGTATGCTTTGCAAAGCATGAAAACCAAAACCATCCTGATATTAGGCGGGAAAGACAAAGGCAACGACTATAACGAAATTGCCGACTTGGTAAAAGAAAAATGTACCGGATTGATCTACATGGGATTGCACAATGAGAAATTGCATGATTTCTTTGACAAGTTCGGCCTGCCTGTAGCCGATGTACAAAGCATGAAGGATGCCGTAGACGCTGCTTACCGGATGGCCAAGAAAGGCGAAACCGTATTATTAAGTCCATGCTGCGCTAGCTTCGACCTTTTCAAAAGTTACGAAGACCGTGGCGAGCAGTTCAAGGAATGTGTAAGAAACCTGTAATATAGTATTAAGGTATATAGATAATGGATCTGATAAAAGACTTGTTCAAGGGCGACAAAGTAATCTGGATTATTTTCCTGTTTCTTTGTCTGATCTCTATCGTCGAGGTATTTAGTGCCGCCAGCACGCTTACCTACAAAAGTGGGGATCATTGGGGACCTATCACCCAGCACAGTGTCATCCTGATGGTAGGTGTGTGCATTGTGGTACTGGTACATAACATTCCCTACAAATATTTCCGTGTGTTTCCCGTCTTCCTGCTACCCCTATCGACATTATTGCTGATATTTGTAATGGGTATGGGATTGATTACCGGAGACCGTGTCAATGGTGCAGCCCGTTGGATGACTTTCTTCGGTATCCAGTTCCAGCCTTCCGAACTGGCAAAAATGGCCGTGATTATTGTCACCGCATTTATTCTATCCAAGTTTCAGGAAGAAGACAATGCCAATCCGAAAGCATTTAAATATATCATGTGGATCACCGGAATTGTTTTCATTCTGATTGCTCCCGAAAACGGCTCTACCGCAGCACTGCTTTTCGGAGTAGTCTTTTTAATGATGGTGATCGGCCGGGTACCCTGGAAGCAATTGGCCAAGTTAATGGGAATAGCCGGAGTTATGGTGGCTTTTTTTGTAGGCATAGTGATGATTATGCCCACACACAAACTGAACAAAGTCCCCATGATGCACCGTGTAGAAACCTGGCAGAACCGTATAAAAGGCTTCTTTGAGGACAAAGAAGCCGTTCCCGCCGCCAAATATGATATAGACAAGGACGCCCAGATAGCACACGCCAATATTGCTATCGCCTCCAGCAACATCATAGGAAAGATGCCGGGTAACAGTGTGCAGCGGGATTTCCTGTCACAAGCATTCTCGGACTTCATCTTTGCTATAATCATAGAAGAGCTGGGGTTGCTGGGAGGCGCCTTTGTAGTGATTCTCTACATCTGGCTGTTGATGCGGGCGGGTAAAATAGCCCGAAGAAGTGAAAAAAGTTTTCCTGCCTTTCTGGTGATGGGCATCGCCCTGTTGCTGGTATCTCAGGCGATGCTTAACATGATGGTGGCCGTAGGTCTGTTCCCCGTCACCGGACAACCCCTGCCGCTTATCAGCAAAGGAGGAACCTCTACACTCATCAACTGCGCCTACATCGGTATGATATTAAGTGTCAGCCGCTACGTGGCTGAGAAAGAAGAACAGAAAGCCGCCGAGCAACAAGCGCAGAAAGAAGCCGAACTGGCAGCCAAGACCGAACGGCATCAGGAAATGGTAGCTGCCATGCAGGAAGCCATTACCACACTTCCGTCGGGTGACAATGCCACCACTTCCCTCCCGCCGGAGGAGAACTCGCTGCCCGATGACTTGAAGGCAATGCTGAATGCAGCCGGGAAGCGGGAGCCGGAAGAAGAAATATAATATAAACCATTCATTTTAAAAGTATTATTTATACTTTTGCGAATAATTCGACTAAAAAGGAATTATGGAAGAAAATTTAAGAATCATCATCAGCGGAGGAGGAACCGGGGGACACATTTTCCCCGCAGTCTCTATTGCCAACGCCATCAAGGAACAACATCCCGAAGCGGAAATCCTGTTCGTAGGCGCTGAAGGCAGAATGGAGATGCAACGCGTTCCTGCTGCCGGATACCCTATAAAAGGATTACCTGTTGCCGGATTCGACCGTAAGAACTTATTGAAAAATGTTTCGGTTCTTTTCAAATTGGTCAAAAGCCAGCTATTGGCACGTAAAATCATCAAGGATTTCAAGCCACATGCAGCAGTAGGTGTAGGCGGATATGCCAGCGGTCCTACTTTGAAAATGGCCGGGATGATGGGTATTCCGACACTGATACAAGAGCAGAACTCTTATGCCGGAGTAACCAACAAACTATTGGCAAAGAAAGCCTGCAAAATATGCGTGGCATACGACGGCATGGAACGTTTCTTTGAAAAAGACAAGATTATCCTGACCGGAAACCCTGTCCGCCAAGGACTGCGCAACCATCACATCAGCCGTGAAGAGGCTATCCGTTCCTTCGGGCTGGACCCATCCAAGAAAACAATCCTGATTGTAGGAGGAAGCTTGGGAGCACGCACCATCAACAACTGCGTGATGGAAGGTTTGGACAAGATTAAAGCATCCGGCGCGCAGTTTATCTGGCAAACCGGGAAAATATATATCGGCGAAGCACGCGCCGCAGTAGCCCAGGCCGGTGAGTTACCAATGCTCCACGTAACCGATTTTATCAGCGATATGGCCGCCGCATACAGTGCTGCCGATTTAATAATCAGCCGTGCCGGAGCAGGTTCCATCTCCGAGTTCTGTTTGTTGCAGAAACCCGTCATTCTGGTTCCGTCACCTAATGTGGCCGAAGATCATCAGACCAAAAACGCACTGGCGCTGGTCAATAAAAACGCAGCACTCTATATCAAGGACGCCGCTGCCAAAGAAGCTCTGCTGGACAAAGCGGTTGAAACCGTGAAACAGCCGGAAACATTGAAAAGTTTAAGTACAAATATTGCTAAATTAGCCTTTACCGACTCAGCCAACGTTATTGCCCGGGAGGTATTCAAACTGGCTGATAAATACAGAAAAGAAAATGGACGTTAACACATTAAAATCAGTTTATTTCATCGGTGCCGGAGGTATCGGCATGAGCGCATTGGTACGCTACTTCCTGTCAAAAGGCAAGAAGGTAGGCGGATATGACCGTACGCCCAGTGAACTGACAGAAAAGCTGATAGAAGAAGGAGCAGCCATCCATTACGAAGAAAGCACGGAACTGATAACGGATGCATTCCGCGACCCGGCAACTACATTGGTTGTCTATACTCCGGCTGTCCCCGATACACATAAAGAGTTTACCTATTTCCGGGAAAACGGTTTCGAGATACATAAACGTTCGCAGGTATTGGGAATGCTTACCCATGCAGGAAAAGGACTTTGTGTAGCCGGCACTCACGGTAAGACCACCACTTCTACCATGACAGCCCATCTGTTACACCAATCCCATGTAGGATGCAACGCCTTTTTGGGAGGCATCTCAAAGAATTACGGCACCAACCTGCTGTTGTCTGACAGCAGTGAATACATGGTTATTGAAGCCGACGAGTTCGACCGTTCTTTCCATTGGCTCTCGCCCTACATATCGGTGATTACCGCAACCGATCCCGACCATCTGGATATCTACGGAACCAAAGAGGCTTATCTGGAAAGCTTCCGCAAATATACCTCACTCATCCAGCCGGGAGGTGCATTGATTGTACGTAAAGGCATCGAGCTGCAACCGGCTTTGCAGAATGGTGTGAAACTGTACACCTATTCCCAAGAAGAGGGTGACTTTCATGCAGAGAATATCCGTATTGGGAACGGTGAGATTTTCTTTGATTACGTATCACCCTTGGGAAATATCCCCAATATACAGTTGGGTGTCCCCGTCAGCATCAACATTGAGAACGGGGTAGCCGCCATGGCTTTGGCGCAGATGAGCGGATTGACTGATGAAGAAATAAAGAGAGGTATGGCAAGTTTCCGCGGAGTAGACCGTCGTTTCGATTTCAAGATAAAGAACGACAAGGTGGTTTCCTGAGCGACTATGCGCACCATCCTTCCGAGATAAAGCAAAGCATACTCTCCATGCGTGCCCTCTATCGGGACAAGAAGCTGACGGCTGTTTTCCAGCCGCACCTCTACACACGTACCCGTGATTTCTACAAAGATTTCGCCGACAGCCTTTCCTTGTTGGACGAAGTCATCCTGGTAGATATCTATCCGGCACGCGAGCAACCCATCCCCGGCGTCACCAGCAAACTGATTTACGACCATCTGCGTCCGGGCATCGAGAAGAGCATGTGCAAGAAAGAAGAAATTCTAGACGTACTGAGCAAGAAAGATATAGAAGTATTAATCACCCTGGGTGCGGGCGACATAGATAACTATGTACCCAAATCTGCGGATTACTGAATAAAAATGATAAAGAAAATTCTCATACTCCTGTTTCTGTTGCTGATAACCGCCTACCTTATTGTAGCCGTTACCGCTTTCAACACCAAGCCTGCCGACCAGGTTTGCAAGGGTATGGAATTGATTATCAAGGACAGTATAGACCATGGTTTCATCAGCCAGAAAGGGATACTCCGCTTACTGAACGGTAAGAAGCTCTCCCCTGTGGGTAAGAAGATGGGCGACATCAACACCCGCCTGCTGGAAGAAGAACTCAGCCAACATCCCTTGATTGAAAATGTGGAATGTTACCGTACACCGGGATGCAAGATAGGTATCGAAGTGACACAGCGCCTCCCCATCCTCAGAGTGATGGCAAACAACGGAGACAACTATTATATTGACAATAAAGGAAAAATCATGCCGATACCCAACAGTTCGGCACACGTAGCTGTTGTTACAGGATACGTGGATCGTGATTTTGCCGTCAAGGAACTATATACCTTAGGAGTCTTTCTACAGGCCCATCCGCTATGGGATGCCCAGATAGAGCAGATCAACGTGACACAAGCCAAAGAACTGGAACTGGTTCCACGGGTTGGCGAACATATCATATTCTTAGGCAAGCCCGGGAATTATGAGGAAAAGTTCGAGAAACTAAAACTTTTTATGAGAAAGGACTGAACCAAGTAGGCTGGAACAAGTACAGCCGCATCAGTCTGGAATTTAATAATCAGATTATTTGTACTAAAAAAGAGAAGTAAGATATGGCAGCAACAGATTTTATAGTAGCAATAGAACTGGGATCCTCCAAGATCACAGGTATTGCAGGAAAGAAACATGCGGACGGAAGCATACAAGTGCTGGCCCTCGCCAGCGAAAACTCTTCGGATTTTATCCGTAAGGGAGTGATTTACAATCTGGACAAAACCGCACAAAGCCTTACTTCGATTATCAAGAAACTGGAATCGACATTAAAGGCTTCTATCGGAAAGGTCTATGTAGGTATCGGAGGACAATCTCTACGCACCATCCGTAATACGGAGGTACGTCATCTGGAAGAAGAAACCAAAATTTCACAGGAACTGATTGACTCCATCATGGACAGCAACCGCGAAGTCCCCATCATAGACCAGGAAATACTGGAAGTGGCACCCCAGGAATATAAAGTAGGCATCAACCTGCTGGCCGATCCTGTAGGAGTTCCCAGCGATCATATAGAAGGGCGTTTCCTTAATATCATCGCCCGCAGCAGCGTGAAGCAGAACATTGACAAATGTTTCAAACAGGCAGGAATCGAAATAGCCGACTACATCATCTCACCGTTGGCTCTGGCCAATGCCGTACTGACCAACAGTGAAAAAACGTTCGGGCTGCATGTTCATCGACTTTGGCGCAGATACGACTACTGTATCTGTCTACAAAAACAACATACTCCGCCATTTGGCAGTCATCCCACTGGGAGGAAGCAACATCACCAAAGACATTTGCAGCCAGCAGATTGAAGAGGAAGATGCCGAAGAACTGAAAAAGAAATACGGCAATGCCTATGCCGACAAGTCGGAAGACGGAGATGACAACCCTACCTACTCGCTGGACGGGAAATGCAGTATTGAGTCACACTTACTGGAAGACATCGTAGAAGCGCGTGTCAATGAGATACTGGCCAATGTATGGAACCAGATTGTTCTTTCGGGATATGAAGACAAACTGCTGGCAGGAGCTATCATTACCGGCGGTGCTGCAAATCTAAAGAATATGGAGGAAGCATTCAGCAACCGTACCAAAGTAGAAAAGGTAAGAATGGCCAAAGAAAGCCAGCTAAGCCTGAAAGGTGGCATGATGGAACTGAAAAAAGATGGTACATGCAATACAATCATCGCTTTGCTAGGAGCCGGGAAAGAGAACTGTTACCGCCCGGAACGTCCTATCCAAGTACCTCTCTTCGATGAAAGCGGCGAGAATGTGGAAGACAAAAGGAAAAGAGAGAAAGAAGAAGCAGCCAGAATAGCAGCGGCAGCCAAGAAAGCAGAGGAAGAGGAGAAGCTGCGAAAAGCCACTTGCGAGAGCCTGATAAGAAACGCAAAAGAGCTGAAAGAGGCAGGCAAATACAAAATGCCTTGTCGCAACTGGCCAAAGCACGCGAATCTGGGAGTGGCAGAAGCTTTGAACCAAATACGCGACCTGGAAAAAGAAATCAAGAGTTTGAAAGAAGCCAACAATCCGATCAAACGGCTGACCGACTTGTTTGGAAGGATTCTGGAAGAATAATAACGAATTACATCACCTTAATATAATATAGAAGATTATGTCTGATGAAACTATAATGCCATTCGATTTCCCGGCAGAAAACCCGACTATCATTAAAGTAATCGGTGTGGGAGGTGGCGGCGGCAATGCCGTAAATCACATGTATAAAGAAGGTATACACGATGTAACATTTGTTGTGTGCAACACAGATAACCAGGCGTTGGCCGAATCCCCGTTCCCGTGAAGTTGCAACTGGGAAAAGAAGGATTAGGAGCCGGGAACCGCCCGGAGCGTGCACGTGAAGCAGCCGAAGAAAGTATAGAAGACGTAAAAGGAATGTTGAACGACGCTGTAAAATGGTATTTATCACTGCCGGAATGGGAGGAGGTACCGGAACCGGTGCGGCTCCGATCATTGCCAAGACAGCCAAAGATATGGATATCCTCACCGTAGGTATTGTCACCATTCCGTTCCTTTTTGAAGGAAACCGGAAGATTGACCAGGCGCTGGACGGCGTGGAGAAAATGAGCCAGCATGTAGATGCCTTGCTGGTGATCAACAATGAACGTCTGCGTGATATTTATTCGGACTTCAGCGTGATGAACGCTTTCGGCAAAGCGGATGACACTTTATCCATAGCAGCCAAGAGTATTGCCGAGATTATCACTATCCGCGGTACCATCAACCTGGACTTCAATGACGTGAAAACAGTACTAAAAGATGGTGGGGTAGCCATTATGAGTACGGGATACGGCAAAGGGGAAAGCCGCGTGAGCCAGGCTATCAATGATGCGCTCCATTCCCCGCTGCTGAACAACAACGATATCTTCAACTCGAAGAAGATCCTGTTCAACATCTCTTTCAGCACCAAGAGCGAGTTGATGATGGAAGAGATGAATGAGGTTCATGACTTCATGAGCAAATTCGGCAAAGACGTGGAAACCAAATGGGGGCTCTATATCGACGAGTCGCTGGAAGAACAGGTGAAGTTCACCGTACTTGCCACCGGCTTCGGCATCAAGGATGTACCGGGCATGGACAACATGATGAACAAACGCACCATCGAGGAACAAAAGAAACTGGAAGAACTGGAAGAAGAGGAACAGCGCAAGGATGAACGTCGTGGAGATTACTACGGCAAAGACACCTTCAAGAACAGCAACAAGAAGAAACGCCATAACATTTACATCTTCAGCCTGGAGGATCTGGACAATGATGACATTATCAGTATGGTGGAAACGACCCCTACTTTCCAACGTACCAAAACTGTGTTGGAAAGTATCCAGTCTAAAGCAATAGCCGAAGAAGAGGAAACATTCAATAACGATGCCGAAAACGGCGGAATAACGATCACATTTTAACAACTAAAATAGAAAAGAACCATGGATTTATTTGACGTAATCAGCAACGATATCAAAGAGGCTATGAAAGCCAAGGACAAAGTGAAACTGGAAACTTTGCGTAATGTGAAAAAATTCTTCCTTGAAGCAAAGACAGCACCGGGCGCCAACGACACTTTGACGGATGACGCTGCATTGAAAATCATGCAGAAACTGGTAAAACAAGGGAAAGATTCAGCCGCCATTTACCAAGGTCAGGGCCGCGCAGACTTGGCTGAAGCCGAACTGGCCCAAGTGGCAGTGCTTGAAGCCTATCTGCCCAAACAAATGAGTAACGAAGAACTGGAAGCCGCTTTGAAAGAAATAATTGCAGAAGTGGGTGCCGCCGGTCCTCAGGATATGGGTAAAGTCATGGGTGTCGCCACCAAAAAGTTGGCAGGCAAAGCCGAAGGACGTGCCATCTCGGCTAAAGTGAAAGAATTACTGGGATAATACTCCGGCAATCCATATTCGAGAAACGAAACTTCTGCCCCGATTCATCTTTACGGGCAGAAGTTTCGTTTTTTATAAAATCAGTGAGAAGCAAACGTATGCAGTACCCTATCCAGCTTCCCGTTTATCATTCTCACTTCACCAATACCCTGGAATTCAAAGTATCCTTCAGTGTGTTCAGCCACAATAAAAATCTGATATACAGCGCATAAGGCTGACAGTAGTTCCTTCAGTGCGCTGTCAGCACCTTCAGCCGCCGCAACACCCGCACCGGACCGATGTCCTTGACCATCATGCTAAAGGACAAGAATGAGTCATACAATATCGTGGTCAAAAGATTGCACCTGCTTTCCATCTTAACTTTCAAGACAGGAAGAATACTCATTTGCTTCCGTAAGCATTCGGCCTCGTGCGTGTTTTTTTCCCCTCTTTTCCTTCCTACCTTTGTGGCTTCATTATAATCTTAATCCATTATGTGTTCAGTATTAGAATTTTCTAGCGAAAGTGATAAACTACGTACTCTCTTTTCCGAGTCTAACCATTT
>ENA-OPZN01000055-OPZN01000055.1-human-gut-metagenome-genome-assembly--contig:-NODE-55-length-48814-cov-5.195637_pt1 | contig 48814 bp, 45 predicted proteins | sample MGYA00242483_ERZ504503 | MGnify/ENA primary metagenome ERZ504503 (study PRJEB26092, sample SAMD00036285) | human gut metagenome | host: Homo sapiens | study: EMG produced TPA metagenomics assembly of... | reverse complement strand
ACACAACACATCACCATCGCGTGAAGGACCATACAACAATCATGAGTAATGAAACCCCACAGCAGCCGACGCCGGCCAACGAGCTTCTTGAAGCGTTGGGCACCACTCTCAGCCCGGATCTGCTCGTGCAGGCACTCACCCACCGTTCCTTCTCGCATGAGCACCCCGGCGTGGCCAATTACGAACGCCTCGAATTCCTGGGAGACGCGGTGCTCGAACTGGTCTCCACTGAAACGCTGTTCACCATTCACCCGGATATGACCGAGGGGCAACTGGCCAAGATGCGCGCCAAGGCCGTCTCCGAAGACGCGCTGAGCGCCATCGCCAAAACCAAGCTCAAGGTGGGCCCCTACATTCTGCTGGGTCACGGAGAAGCCGAGCAGGGCGGCGCGGAGAAGAACTCCATCCTATGCGACATCGTGGAATCGCTCATCGGCGCGACCTTCCTGGAACACGGCATCGACGAGGCACGCAAGGTGATTCACCGGCTTATTGACGACACGCTCGCCGAAGTGGCCACCGAGGGCCCGGCACTTGACTGGAAGACCTCGCTGACCGTCAAGGCGCACGGCCTCGGCAAGGAGGAGCCTGTCTACCATATGGAGGTCTCCGGCCCGGAATACGCGCAGATCTTCACCGCGCGCGTCTCATTGGGCGAGAACGGCGACATCATCGGCATCGGTAAGGGCTCCAGCAAGCGTAAGGCGCAGCTGGCGGCCGCCGAAGCGGGCTGGAAGTCACTGGACTCGTTCAAGACGCGGACTAAGTAAGCCCGCTGTCGGATTTGCGAATAGACTAATACCAACATGAGCGACGAGTCGCGCCGGGGCCACAAGTCTCGGGGAAGCGACTGGAATCAGACACGCGGGCACCCGGCCCCATCCCAAGGTCGGGCAGGTTCGCGACAAAACCTATGAGGTGAGAGGAATCATGGCTTTACCCACGCCTTTGCAGGCATTCAGCGGTGTACCGAAAATCAACACGGCCCCCGATAAGCAGACCATCGTCGATGGCGAGAAGATGACTGGCGCCCAGGCGCTGATTCGTTCGCTGGAGGACCTCGGCGTCGAGGACGTCTTCGGCATTCCTGGCGGCGCGATTCTGCCCGTCTACCACGAGATCAAAGACAACACGAAGTTCCGCTTCGTGCTTATGCGCCACGAGCAGGCCGCCGGCCACGCCGCCGAAGGCTACGCACTGGCCACTGGCAAGGTGGGCGTGTGCATCGTGACTTCCGGCCCGGGTGCCACAAACGTGGTCACGGCCATTGCGGACGCGAACATGGACTCCGTGCCCATGGTCGTGATTACCGGTCAGGTGGGCGTGCAAGCCATCGGCACTGATGCCTTCCAGGAGGCGGATATCGTGGGCATCACCTACCCGGTGTCCAAGCACTCCTTCCTCGTGACCCGCGCGCAGGACATTCCTCGCGTGCTTTCCGAGGCGTACTACATCGCCAACACCGGCCGCCCCGGCCCGGTGGTCGTGGATCTGACCAAGACCGCACAGACCGGCGACATGTACTACTCATGGCCGCAGCGCATGATTCTGCCCGGCTACAATCCCACCACGAAGGCGCACGGCCGTGTGCTGTCCGACGCGGTGAAGCTGTTCTCTCAGTCGTACCGCCCGGTGCTGTATGTGGGTGGCGGCGCCGCCCGCTCCAACGCCGGCGCACAGGTCAAGGCTCTGGCCGACCTGACCGGCGCTCCCGTGGTCACGACCCTGCCCGCACGCGGCATCATTCCCGACTCCGACCCGAAGAACCTCGGCATGCTAGGCATGCACGGTACGATTGCCGCAACCGGCGCCGTGCAGCGCGCTGACCTGCTTGTGGCCATCGGTGCACGTTTCGACGACCGCGTGACCGGCAAGCTCGACGCTCTGCACCGACCGCCCGCGTGATTCACATTGACATCGACCCGGCTGAAATCGGCAAGAACCGTCAGCCCGACGTGCCGATCGTGGGCGATGTGGCTACCGTGCTCGACGACTTGATTCCCGAGATTCAGCGTACGCAGGCCATTCAGGGCAAGCCGAATCTGGCCCCCTGGTGGAAGGCGATCGACGGCTGGCGCGAGGAATACCCGATGACGTGGGATGAGCCGACCGACGGATCGCTGGCCCCGCAGTGGGTCATCAAGAAGCTCTCTGAGATGGCCGATCCGTCCACCATCTGGGTGACCGGTGTGGGCCAGCACCAGATGTGGGCTTCGCAGTTCATCGATTTTGAGAACCAGCACGCTTGGATCTCCTCCGGAGGCCTCGGCACGATGGGCTACGGTCTGCCGGCTGCCATCGGCGCATCCGTGGGCTCGGCCCGTGAATTCGAGGGCAAGAAGCCGGTGTGGCTGATCGATGGTGACGGTTCCTTCCAGATGACCTCTGAGGAGCTGGCCGCCGCGTTCCTGGACCACGCTCCGGTGAAGATCGCGATTCTGAACAACTCCGTATACGGCATGGTCCGTCAGTGGCAGACGCTGTTCTACGAGCACCACTACTCGCAGACCAACCTGCTCGATGGTGAAGCGCACGGTGCCGATGGTGCGGCGGCACTGGCCGACGGCGATGCGCCGCTCGAAGTGCCTGATTTCATCAAGTTGGCCGAGGCATACGGCTGCGTGGGTATCCGCGCGTTCACCGAGGAAGAGGCGATTGCCGCCATCGAAAAGGCGAACCAGATCAACGACCGCCCGGTGCTGATCGACTTCCGCGTGTGGAAGGATGCGATGGTGTGGCCGATGGTAGCCGCCGGCGCCCCCAACGACGAGGTGACGTACAAGCCCGGCATCAAGCCGCTGGCTGGCGGCACCCCGGCTCCGGGAACCGGTCCGGACGAGCATGCGACCGGCGTGTTCGAGCACGAGACCGCCGCTGCCACTGCGAGCGAGCACTGAGGAGAGGAGAACACTCATGGCTAACTATCCTGCATCCCAGCCTGGTTCCCAGCGTCATACGCTGTCCGTGCTGGTGGAGAACCGCCCAGGCGTGCTGGCGCGTATCGCCGGCCTGTTCGCCCGCCGTGCGTTCAACATCAACTCGCTGTCCGTCTCCCCCACCGAGCGTCCGGACATCTCTCGCGTCACGGTGACCGCCGACGTGGAGGCCGTGCCGCTGGAGCAGATCATCAAGCAGCTCAACAAGCTGCTGCATGTGCTCAAAATCGTGGAACTCGACCCGAACTCCACCGTGGAACGCGAACTGGTGCTCATCAAGGTGGCCGCCAACGAATCCAACCGTTCCGACGTGCTGGAGATCGTGCGTCTGTTCCGCGTGCGCGTGGTGGACGTGAATCCGGAATCGCTGACCATTGAGGCCACCGGTGCCGAAGGCAAGATCGACGCCCTGCTGGGGCTTTTGGAGCATTACGGTGTGATTGAGCTGGTGCGCTCCGGTGCCGTAGCCGTGACCCGCGGCCCGCGCGCCCTGAGCGAAAGGTCGTCGGTTCCGAGGTTACCGGGCGCTGATTCGGCGACTGCGGGAAGACCCAGTCCAAGCTCAAAAGGCGGATGCGCATGATGCATATCCGCCTTTTTTCATGCGTGCATACCTCATCACCCGTACTGCAAGCAAAACGACAGCACCTCATGCTAGCATTATGACAGCAACAAGGAGGTGCATCATGGCAACATTGACCATCCGAAAAATACCCGATGAGCAGATTCAGCAGCTCAAAGAAGTGGCTGAGAAAAACAACCGCTCCATGGAATCTCAGGTGCGATCCATTCTTGAAGAATGGCTGGCTGGCACGGTGGCGCATGAAATCACGCGAAAGACCAATTTCTATGACGAGATCCGCGAATTCATGAAGAACATGGATTTTGAGGGACTCGACAAGGGGGAACTCCCACTATCCGAGCGAAATTCCGCCGATTCCCGACCGCCAGTATCTTTTGAATAGGAATCGGCCATGATTATTCTGGACACCAACGTCATCAGCGAAATCATCAAGAAACAGCCAGACGAACACGTTGCCAATTGGCTGAGGAACCAAGATACAAGCAATTTGGCAACCACCGCCATCACCGTCGCCGAGTTGTTGGCCGGAATATGTCGCATGCCTGAAGGCAAACGACGAAAGTACACAGATACGACCGTCAAGCTGGCGCTTATGACATTAGAGGACAGAACGTTCGCATTTGACACTCAGGCAGCTGCGGATTATGCCCATATCCTTGTCGAACGCGAACACAGGGGCACACCTACCAGTATTCAAGACGCCATGATTGCGGCAATTGCCTGTTCCTGGGATGCGGCCATAGCCACGCGCAATATCAAGGACTTCGAAGGTACCGACGTGGAATTGATTAATCCGTGGGAGTTTGCATAGCGGGAGGCCCCGGCAAACTGCCGAGGCCTTGTGAACGTTACGGTTTCTCCCGCTACTCCAATTGTTCGGAGAGTTCGAGCCATTCGGCTTCGAGATCATCGCTTTCAGTATTGACGGCGGTGAGTTGTTCATTGAGCTTGTTGAGACCCTCGTAGTCGCTCGGGTCATGGGCGGCCATCTGCGCCTCGAGATCGGCCTTCTGCTCTTCAAGCTTAGCGAGCTTACGTTCGATGGCATTCACGCGCTTGGATGCCTCGTGGAAGGCCTTGCCGGTGAGCTTCGAGGTGGAGTCCTCACCGTTATTGGCTCCCTCTGACGAGGGAGCTATCCGCGAAGCGGACTGAGGGAGAGATGCGGCAGCGTTGACGGCGGCCGCCTTACCCTTACCAGACTTCGCCGAGCTGCTACCGGTGCCCGCGAAGCCAGGCGTGTCAGCCGGCAATCCCTTGCCGTTCTTAATAGCCTCAACCATATCGAGGTAGTCCTGCACGCCGCCGGGCAAGTGACGTACTTTGCCGCCAATCAGCGCGAACTGCTGATCGGTGACGCGCTCCAGCAGGTACCGGTCGTGGGAGACCACAATCAACGTGCCCGGCCAAGTATCGAGCAGGTCTTCCATCACGGCGAGCATATCGGTGTCCAGATCGTTGCCGGGCTCGTCCATGATGAGCACGTTCGGCTCGTCAAGCAGAATCAGCAGCAGTTGCATGCGGCGCTTCTGACCACCGGAGAGATCGCGGATCGGCGTCATCAGCTGGGCGGATTCGAAGCCGAGACGCTCCATCAACTGTCCCGGCGTCACTTCCTTGCCATCCACAATGTAGCTCGGCTTATAGCGGGAAAGCACTTCCTTGATCTTGTACTTGCCGAGCTTCTCCAGCTCATCGAGGCGCTGCGAGAGCACCGCGAACTTCACCGTCTTGCCAATGTTCACATGGCCTGCGGTCGGGGTGAGTGTGCCATCAATCAACTTAAGCAGCGTGGACTTGCCGGCACCATTCGCACCGACGATGCCGAAGCGGTCGCCCGGGCCAATCAGCCAAGTCACATCGTCAAGAATCTCGCGGCCGGAAACCGTCACCTTGCGTGCAGCCGAGGTGACACCGGCTGCAGCAGTGTCATCATCCGAATCCGTTGCAGCAGTGCCACCGCCGATGGTTTCACCACCCGTGTTCATGCGACGAACCTCGCGATCGTCAGCAAGCTGCGGATTGCCGCTCTCAGCCTCGGCCTTCTTACGCGCTTCCTCAGCGGACTCGACGGCTTCCGGCACGCCGGCGTCCACCAGGCGCGGGTCAGTCATGTCGGTGACCGCCACCTCAACGGAACCATGCAGCTGCGGCTCGGCGTACATGGCGTTGACCACATCCACGCGGGAAGCGGACGCGGAGAGCGCCGCCACATCCGGGTCGATATCGGCCATGCCCTGCGGTTTTTCGAAAATCTGCGTCACGTCGACCAAATCGACCACCTGTTTGCCGAGACGGGAGGTGGCCATTTGCTTCAGTTCAAGTGTGTTACGCATCGGCGGCACATCGGCAATCAATTCGCGTGCGGCCTTGACGTGGAACTTCTGCTTGGTGGAGCGGGCACGAGCACCGCGGGAAAGCCATGCGAGCTCCTTGCGAGCAGATTGCGGCGCTTGGTTTCGCGCACATCGGCTTGGCGATCGCGTTCCACGCGCTGCAGCATATATGCGGAATAGCCGCCCTCGAACGGCTCGATCACGCCATCGTGGACTTCCCACATCGATTCGCAGACCTCGTCCAAGAACCAGCGATCGTGGGTCACGAGCAACAGAGCGCCCTGGCCTTTGGACCAGCGGTTCTTCAAATGTTCGGCAAGCCAGTGGATAGTGACCACGTCGAGATGGTTGGTGGGCTCGTCAAGTGCAAGAATATCCCAATCCTTGAGCAGCAGTCGGGCCAAATCGGCGCGGCGACGCTGGCCGCCGGACAAGGAGCCGACCTTGGCATCCAGGCTCATGCCGCCGAGCAATGCCTCGACGATTTCACGGGAAGTGTTATCGGACGCCCATTCGTAGTCGGCGCGTCCCTCAAGTGCGGCTTCGCGAATGGTGGCGTTGTCATCAAGGGGATCACGCTGGTCAAGCATGCCGAACGTGAGTCCGCCACGCTTTGTCACGCGGCCGGAATCCGGCTCCTGAGCACCGCGGAACAGGTGCAGCAACGTGGATTTGCCGTCGCCGTTCTTGCCGACGATGCCGATGCGGTCGCCTTCAAAAACACCCTGCGTTACATCAGTGAAGATGGTTTTGGTAGCGAAAGCGAGCGAAACGTGTTCCAGTCCAATGTCATAAGTCGGCATGACTCACCAATGTAGCGCCACGCTTGCCCAGCGGCGGCCCGCAAACGTTATTTGTTCAGCGTCTGAGCGTAGGAGTTGCAGCGGGCCGCAAAACCGGAGAACACTTGCTCGGCGAGCGGTTGCAGTAGCTGGTCGTATTGGGCGAACTGCTCGCGCAATTGGGACTTGGAACCACCCGCGGCCTTGAGATCCTTGACCATGCTCGGCTCATCCAGCCATTCGTCCAGCAGCGAGCCGCACACTTCCAGGTGGAACTGCATGCCCAGCGCGGATCCCAGTCGGAATGCCTGCACCTTGGTGGAAGACGAACGCGACAGCAGCTGGCCTTCCGCGGGCAGGCCCACCACGTCGTTATGCCAGTGCAGCACTGTCAGCTGCTTATCCCACATGGAGAAGAAGTCATGCTTGTCCACACGCTTGATCGGCGCGAACCCAATCTCCGGCGCATCGCCCTTGCGCAGCTGCGCACCAAGCGCAGTGGCGATAATCTGATGCCCCAGGCATACACCGAGAATCGGCTTGCCTGAAGCCACGGCGGCACGCGCCAACTTGGCTTCTGCCTTCAGCCCCGGATACTTATCGTAATCAAGCGCGCCCATAGGCCCACCCATGATTACCACGCCAGCCAGTTCGCCGAAATCAGGCAAGTCCGGTTTCTTTTTGTCGACGATATTCATCGTCACCGTCTCAAGACCGATGTCCTCGAGGTTCGACAATATGCGTCCCGGGCGTTCCCATGGGACATGTTGCAAAATGAGCACTTGTGGTGTGGCCATGACTTCTATTGTGGCACGAGCGTTCCCCGTTTGCGTAACGAGCAGGGCAAATCCATGAATCTCGCAGTTTCCGCAGCGGTCAAAGACGTGTTCTCGCGAGACTGTTGTCCCGCTTCTCATCCGTCTGTCACCTCGTTCGGGCCCCACCTGTGAAGCGTTCATCAAACTCTTCGAGTAACGATTCAGCATGTCTGGTTCGGACCCTACGCTTGAGTGTTATGGGAAACAGCCAAGAACCGCAGGATTTCAACATTTCCGTCATGCCTTCAAGCCTGACGCCAGTGCATGTTGCCAAGGCCGCAGAAGGCCTGAATCTGTATGACACCGCCTCGCATCAGGTCAGCCATTTCGTGCCGCTCAAGCCGGGCGAAGTCGGCATTTATGTGTGTGGCGCGACTGTGCAGTCGTCACCGCATATTGGCCATATCCGTGCCGCCGTGGCGTTCGACATCGTGCGCCGCTGGTTTTTGAAGCTCGGCTACAAAGTCACTTTTGTGCGTAATGTGACCGATATCGACGACAAGATTCTCGTTAAGGCCGCGGCCGCAGGCCAGCGTTGGTGGGCCCGCGCCTATTACTACGAGCGCGAATTCACCGAGGCATACAACACGCTCGGCGTACTGCCGCCCACCGTGGAACCTCGCGCCACCGGCCACATGTCGGACATGATCGACCTGATTCAACGCATTCTCGACAACGGACACGGCTATGTGGTCACGGATGCGGACGGCAAGCCCACCGGCAACGTGTACTTCGATGTGGCATCCTGGCCGCATTACGGCGAACTCACTCACCAGAAGCAGACCTCCGAAGTCGATGAGGCCGCCGCCGTGGCCGACCGCATGGGCCCGTCCGTGGACGCCACCGGTGCCGACAAGTACAATCCGGTCGACCCGGCCGATGCCTCCCCGACAAGCATGATCCGCGTGATTTCGCCCTGTGGAAGGCTCCGAAGGACACCGATCCCGAGGACGCCCGTTGGTCGACGCCGTTTGGCGTGGGCCGCCCTGGCTGGCACATCGAATGCTCCGCCATGTCCCACCGTTACCTGGGCGATGGCTTCGACATTCACGGCGGCGGCTTGGATCTGCGCTTCCCCCACCACGAAAACGAAATGGCTCAGACCCGTGCGGCCGGCTACCCCTCCGCTGCGCGCTGGATGCATTCGGCATGGGTGACCGCCAAGGGCGAGAAGATGTCGAAGTCGCTGGGCACCGGCCTGTCCGTGCCGAGCGTGTTGGCTGAGCATTCCGCTTGGGTGGTGCGTTACGCCCTGGGCTCCGTGCAGTACCGGTCGATGCTCGAATGGTCCGATCAGGCGCTGGTCGAGGCGCAGGCCGCATACGACCGCGTCTCGAACTTCATCGAGCGTGCCGGTGTGGCGCTGGGTGGACAGCCTTCTCGCGAGGAAGTCACTGCCGTCTCCGCCGACGATTTGCCCGCCGATTTCGTGGCCGCCATGAATGACGATGTCAATGTGTCTGGTGCAACCGCCGCGATCTTCACCGCCATCCGTTCCGGCAATACGTTGCTTTCACAGCTGGCTGACCGCGCCGATTCCGAAACCGCCAAGGCCGAGGTGCGTGAGGCGCTGCTCGCCGTGCGTGCCATGCTCGACACCTTGGGCCTGGACCCGCTGGCCGAACCGTGGGTGTCCGCTGGCGGTGCCGCTGATGGCACGGCCGAGTCGCCCGAACATGCGGCGCTGGAGGCACTGATTGCCGAGCAGCTCAACGCCCGCGCCGAGGCCCGCAAGGCCAAGGACTTCGCCAAGGCCGACCAGATTCGCGACGCCCTGACCGAGGCCGGCATCGCCATCGAAGACGGCCCGCAGGGTTCCACTTGGAGCCTGAAGTAGCCGCTTCAAACCCATCAATCAGTCAAACACGAAGTCCACGTCCACGATGTGCAGGCGCTTGATGAGCTCCTTCTCCAGCGAGCGCTTGCATTCGATGAGGTCGGCTACATCAATGGTTTCGCCGATGCCGCTCAGATACACGTCAACGGTGTAGTTCATGCCGGTCTTGAAGATCAGCGTCTGCTCGTAGTCGGTGTTGGCAGGCAGATGGCGCTGTGCCTCGGCCTCCACGTAGGCGTTGGTCTCATCGTCGTCATGCACGCCGCCGACCAATTCCACGAACGCCTCTTTGAGCACGCTGAACGGTTCCTTGATGGTCAATGCCACCAAAGCCACGGTGATGAAGAAATCGCCGGTGTAGTGCAGGAAGTCAAGCGGACCGCCGGCCGGCAGCAGCATCAGGAATACGGCGACCACGCCGATGCCGAACGACATCGATCCGTCGACCAACGTGCTCTTGCACTCGGCGGTGAGCATGGTGCTGGAATCGCCGATGGAGCGGTTGGAGCGCCGGTAATACATGTATAGGCTGAAGCACACTATTACGGTCAGGATCTCGTAGATGACCACCGGGCCGGTTTCAATGCGTTCGCCGGACCCGAACACGAAGTAGTCGTACGCTACTCGGCACACGTCAATCAGCGAATACACCAACAACGACATGGTGAAAATGGCCTTGCAGATCGCGTAGATGGGTTCCAGTGCGAACATGCCATTGGGGAAGCGCTCGGTGGTTCGCACCGTGCGCGACGAGAGATACACCGCCACCATTCCGGACAGGACGGAAATCGCGGTGAAGGAGAAGTCGAGGAACATGGCCTTGAGGCCGGTCATGAAGAACACGGCCATGCCGGCTAAGACCTGCAGCACGTTGATGACGATACCAACGATCAGGGCTTTGCGTTCGAGTAGTTTTTGGGTGGGCATCAGTGGGCCTTCCTTATTGCACGGCATGTCTGCGTTGGCCCGAACGTCATGGTTCGGAGCGCACGGCAGTCTGCGTATAAGCGGTGTCCAGCGATTTTCAAAACAGCGTAAGCATTCCAAAAAACACAGGATTCTTTACGGTTTCCATGGTATCGGAAGCACTCGATTGGCTTCGCCACGAGCGGACGGCACGGCATTTGCCGTCTGAATGCCCAACATCCCTGACTACTACGCGACGCATTCCCCGGAAAGAGTCGTCCCCAACACCGCAATTTCCCGCGTGGCGGCTAGACTGTTGCCCATTATGGCAGCTTTTTCATCTTTGACAGACAGACTCTCGAATGCGTTCAAGCATCTGAAGAGCAAGGGCAAGCTTCCGAGGCGGATATCGACGGTACGATCCGTGAAATCCGCCGTGCGCTGCTCGACGCCGACGTGGCGCTCGACGTGGTGCGTTCCTTCACCGGCAAGGTGCGTGAGCGCGCACTGGGAACCGAGGTGTCCGACGCACTCAACCCCGCCCAACAGGTGGTGAAGATCGTCAACGAGGAGCTCACCGACGTGCTCGGCCAAGGCGTCGATCGTCCGCTGAACTTCGCGAAGAACCCGCCGACGATCATCATGCTCGCCGGCCTTCAGGGTGCCGGTAAGACCACGCTGGCCGGCAAGCTCGGCTACTGGCTCAAGGATTCCGGCCACACGCCGCTGCTGGTGGCGGCCGATTTGCAGCGTCCGAACGCGGTGACGCAGCTGCAGGTGGTCGGCGAACGCGCCGGCGTGCCCGTCTATGCTCCCGAAAGGCGTCCAATCCGATGGCGGCGAGGCCGTCGCAGCTCCGGGCCAGACCTCCGGCGACCCGGTGAAGGTGGCCCGCGATTCCATCGAACTCGCCAAGCAGAAGCTCTACGACACGGTGATCATCGATACCGCCGGTCGTCTGGGCGTGGACGAGGAGCTGATGAAGCAGGCTCGCGACATTCGCGATGCCGTGCACCCCAACGAAATCCTGTTCGTCATCGACGCGATGATCGGCCAGGACGCCGTCAAGACCGCCAAGGCCTTTGACGAGGGCGTGGACTTCACCGGCGTGGTGCTCTCCAAGCTCGATGGCGACGCCCGCGGTGGTGCCGCGCTGTCCGTGGCGTCCGTGACCGGCAAGCCGATCCTGTTCGCCTCCAACGGTGAGGGCCTGAAGGATTTCGAGGTCTTCCACCCGGACCGCATGGCCTCGCGCATCCTCGACATGGGCGACATCATGACGCTCATCGAGCAGGCGCAGAAGCAGTTCGATGAGGAAGAGGCCCGCAAGGCCGCCGAGAAAATCTCCGAAGGCTCCTTCGGCCTGGACGACTTCCTCGATCAGCTGCAGCAGGTACGCAAGCTGGGCTCGATGAAGTCGCTGCTCGGCATGATTCCGGGCATGGCCCAGCACCGCAAGGAACTCGAGCAGTTCGATGAGAAGGAAATCGACCGCACCGAGGCGATCATTCGCTCGATGACCCCGGCCGAGCGCCGCGATCCGTCGATTATCAATGGTTCCCGCCGCGCCCGTATCGCCTATGGTTCCGGCGTGACGGTTTCTCAGGTGAACGCTTTGCTGCAGCGTTTCGAGCAGGCCGCAAAGATGATGAAGCGCATGTCCAATCGTGGCGGCATGGGCGGCGGCATCCCCGGCTTCGGCGGCCCGGCTATGGGCGGCGGCAAGAAGAAGGGCAAGAACAAGAAGAAAGGCGGCAAATCCGGCAATCCGATGAAGCGCGAGGCCGAGGAGAAGGCATTGCGCGACAAGCTGGCCGGCAAGTCCTCCGGTTCGACCGGCGGTTCCGCCTTCGCCAAGAAGCCGCAGAACCCGGCCCTGCCCGCCGGCCTTGAACAGATGATGGGCAACGTCGATGGTGGCACTGAACTGCCGCCGAACCTCGGCGGAGGCCTTGGCGGACTGTTCGGCCGCTGATCTCATAACCTTGGCTCCCTCGCAGAGGGGAGCCAAGTTATATCTCGGTTCAATTTGTATTTCGAAAGGAACTTCCATGACGACAATCCTCGGCGCGGTGGCAATCATCGCACTGTTATGGACGGCCTTAAGCGCGCTGCCCGCCGGTCTCGAGGCCCGTATGCCGCTTCCGTACATGATTGCCCTGACTCCGCTGCTGTGGGTTCCTTTGATGATTCTGGCCGCGGTCGCCGCATGGCAACATGAATGGACTGCGATGTCGTCGTTTATTGTGGTCGCGCTGATTGCCAGCTCACAGCGCATCAACTACTGGGGTACGTCAATCGACCCAGCCGGCAAACGCAGAGAATCCCACCGTGAAACAGCCCGTGAAACAACTTCGCCGACGCTGTCAAAAAGCCATAACAGCAATACATCGAGCACCTCAAACACTCCGAAGGAAGGACCCGAAACAGTCCCCGATGGGCACCGTGAAACAACGCGTGAAACACTCTCGCCCCAGTTCTCGGTTATGACGATGAATTGTCGATACGGACGCGCCGACGCCGCTGAAATCATTCGCAATATTCGCGAACGCAATATCAGCGTATTGGCCTTGCAGGAAGTCACCGACGACCTCATCACACGTCTTACCGAAGCCGACATCAACGAACTCCTCCCCTACCATCAGTTCGGAGACGCCAAAGAGACCGATAATGGCGGATTCAACGTGATCTATTCCCGCTACGAGCCGAGCGCAGCGGTGCCCAACGTGGTCTCCATCCCTGCCGCCGACGTTCCCGCCATCACCCTCAAAACCTCCGGTAATCGCACGGTGACGCTTTGTTCGGCTCACCCGAAATCGCCGATGCGCGGCTGCGCGGATTGGTCGGCCGGCATTCTGGGTCTGCGAGAACTCGCCCGTGCAAAATCCGTCAGCAATCGCAACATCGTCGTCGTTATGGGCGATCTCAACTCGAGCACCGATCACCCGAGCTTCCGTGCGTTGCTCAAGTCCGGATTCAGGGACGCGAGTCTGATTCAAGCCGCCGGACCGAACCTCACCTTCCCCAGCTGGCTCAAGTGGCCGCGCATCGAGCTGGATCACGTGCTGTTCACTCCCGGGCTCAAACCGTCCGGCGTGAAGTCGTTTGAGGTCGAGGGCACTGATCATCTGGCCCTGACCGCAACGCTTGCACTGCGATAGCCGGCATTTTCGCGCAACATTCCCGGGAATGTTGCGCACCACACCGCAACCACAGGGCGCCACGCCCAGTCCGGCCCTGCGCGCTATAATGGGCCAGTTATTCGCGCGCGCGTGGCGCCCTCTACACCCCGAGCCGCGAGGACACGTGGATTCCGGCCGGTCATGCCCCACATGGCAAACCGAGAACCCGCACACCTAGCATTACAAGGAGAGCCATTTTGGCAACCAAGATTCGTCTGAAGCGACAGGGCAAGAAGTTCTACGCCTTCTACCGTGTGGTGGTCGTCGATTCCCGCAAGAAGCGTGACGGCAAGGTCATCGAGGAGATCGGTACCTACAACCCCAACACCCAGCCCTCGACCATCCAGATCAAGTCTGACCGCGCTCAGTACTGGCTCGGCGTCGGCGCTCAGCCGTCCGAGCCCGTCTTCAAGCTGCTGAACATCACCGGCGACTGGCAGAAGTACAAGGGCCTTGAAGGTGCCGAAGGCACCCTGAAGACCGTTGAGGCTGGCCCGGACGCCGAGGCCCGCATCGCGGCCGTTGAGAACCAGGCTCAGAAACTGAAGGCCGCCAAGGCCGAAGCTGCCGCCAAGGCCAAGGCTGAAGCCGAAGCCGCTGCCGCCGCTGAGGAAGCCCCGGCTGAAGAGGCCGCCGAAGAAGCCCCGGCTGAGGACTGAGCGGAAACGAAAGGCTAGCTATGCTTGCACAGGCTGTGGAACACCTCATCAAGAACATCGTTGATTTTCCCGACGATGTTTCCGTCAAGTCCCATGAGAACGCGCGTGGCGAACTGCTTCGCGTACGCGTGAACCCGGAAGACATCGGCCGTGTGATCGGCCGTGGCGGCCGCACCGCCAACGCGATTCGCACCGTGATTCAGGCACTGTCTGATCACAAGGTCCGCGTTGACATCATGGACGTCCGTCGATAACCGATAAGGAACGATTCACAGCATGGCACAGCAAGACATGCACGGCGACCCTCAGCAGCTCGAGTTGCTGAGGGTCGCTCGTATTGGCCGCGCACAGGGCCTGAAGGGCGAAGTCACCGTGCGCCTGTACACCGATGATCCCGAGTGGCGCTTCGAGCCGGACTCCGTGCTCTACAGCCAGGATGGCGAGACCGAGTACATCGTCGAGGGCTCACGCACGTTCAAGGATCGTTGGATTCTCAAGCTTGAGGGCGTCGACGACCGCAATGCCGCCGAGGCCCTAAACGGTGTCGAACTCTACGGCGAGGCCGACGACGCAGAAGATATGCTCGAAGCCGACGAATGGTATCCCAAGGATCTTATTGGCCTTGAGGCCCGTCTAGTCGAGGGCAACGGTCTGGGACTGCCCGCCGGCCAAGTGGTCGGCAAAGTGGTGGATGTGGTCGACTCCCCCGCTCAGTCACTGCTCAAGATTCGTTTGACCGAGCCGGTGGTAACCGGCCAGAATTCCAAGGGCGAGGATGTGGTCGAGAAGACCGCGTTGGTCCCGTTCGTGGAGGCCTTGGTCCCCGACATCGATCTGGAGGAGCAATACCTCACGCTCGATCCGCCCGGCGGTCTGATTCCCGGGCTGTAAACAGTCTTTCAAACCAATACCGAGTTCCACACTCAATTTATTCCATTGCAAAGGGCGGTCTTTCTGAGACTAATCTCAGAAAGACCGCCCTTTGATTGCTCCTTAACGCTTATACCGCGTAATATGGGCTGAGCCTCACAGATAACCAAATGGAATGCCGAAGCGATCAAGACCCGTACCGATCAGCTGATATCCGTTGCGCTAAAACTACTGCGACTGCAATAAACTATAAAAATGTGTAACGCTTACACGTTTATGATATGATAAATGTGTAAGCGTCGCACATTTATCATAGGATATCCGTCATGAAGCTCCAGCGAAAAGCACTGAAAACGCTCAAGCAGTGGAAGACCACACCTGACCATAAGCCTCTCCTGATCCGTGGCGCACGGCAGACAGGCAAGACATGGCTTGTCAACGAGTTCGCGAATGGACAATACGACAACATCGTCTCGGTTGATTTCATGCAGCGGCCATCCCTATCCGGGATATTCGAGCAGGATCTTGACCCGCAACGAATAATCCGTCAGCTCGAACTCGCCGCCAACCAACGGATACTCCCCGGCAGAACGCTGCTCTTCTTTGACGAGATACAGGAAAGTCCGCTCGCGTTGACCTCTCTCAAATACTTCACCGAGCAGGCACCCGACTATGACATCATCGCCACCGGCTCCTACATGGGAATATCCAAGCACGGCAAAACCTCTTTTCCTGTAGGAAAAGTCACCATGATGAACCTACATCCGCTCTCCTTCGTCGAATATCTGGACAGCATCGGACAAGACATGATCGCCGACACCATACGTGAAGGCCGGTTCGAGGACATTCCACAAGCTCTCGAACCTCAGATGAATGACCTACTCAAAACATATATGTGGGTCGGCGGCATGCCAGCAGCATTAAGCGCTCACCTGGATAACGGGATTCCGCAGGATGTGCGAGCTGTCCAACAAGATATTCTCAACGCCTACGATCTTGATTTTTCCAAGCATGCCGCATATACGCTGGGCGAGCGTATCCGGCTTGTATGGAACACACTGCCATCACAACTTGCCAAGGAGAATCGCAAATTCGTTTACGGTGTTGTCAGGCAAGGAGCCCGCGCCCGCGAATATGAGGAAGCGCTCACTTGGCTGACGGACTACGGAATCATTACCAAAGTCCCCTGCCTCGATGCTCTGCATATTCCTCTGACCGGATATGAGAGTCTTAACACGTTCAAGATCTATCTGGAAGACACGGGCATACTGGGCGCACTGTCCGGTCTCGACGTGAATACTCTGGTGAACAAGTCGAAGCTCTTTTCCGAATTCAAGGGCGCGTTCGTAGAACAATACGTATGTCAGCAGCTGGTAGCTCAAGGAATCAAACCCCGCTATTGGGCTAACCCAAATCCTCAAGGAAATGCGGAAATAGATTTCGTAATGGAACAGGGAGACGAGGTTTTTCCCATCGAAGTGAAATCCTCTTCCAATATTCGTGCGAGAAGTCTCTCGTATGTCTGCAACAGATACGGGCTCCACGGTATCCGTATAGGAGAAATAGGCTATAGGAAGCAATCTTGGCTGACGAACATCCCACTTTGGTGCGTGGATGGGCTGGGCGAATATCTCAAACGTCAAATCGAAAAGAGCAGGGCCGAAGCGTAATCGTTCACCCGCGCGCGGCCGCGGTGACGCGGGTCATGAAACGGTCGAGGAATTCCGGCACGTTGACGCCCAATGCGACTTGGGTGTGTTTGTCGGGATCCTGGAGCCGTGAACGATCGCCGATGGTACGGCCTCGGAACGGGCCCTCGAGATCGACTTGCAAGTTGAACCCGAAGGTCGTGACCAGCGATGGGTCGAGCGCGGCGGCCACGGCCAGCGGGTCGTGCAGTCCACATCCGTGAATCTCCGGCTGGTTCTTCAGGTAGAAGTCGATGTAGTAGTCGGTCATGGTGACGAGGAAGTCGCCGGCCGGCGTCCCCAAAGACGCCCATTCATGGGCTTTCTCACGGGTGAGCGCGGTCTGGTGGGTCACGTCGAGGCCGATCATGGTGGTGCTTGCGCCGCACTTGAACAGATAGTCTGCTGCCTCTGGGTCTTGGGAGATGTTCGCTTCGGCAGCCGGGCTCACATTGCCGGGCAGCGTCAACGCACCGCCCATCAACGTCACGTTCACACCGGAATCCTTCAAGTCCGGAGCGTTGCGGAATACGGTGGCCATGGTGGTCATCGCGCCCGTAGGTACGATGGTCAGGTCCGGGCCGTATTCGCGCGCGGCGGTGATGATGAAATCGACCGCCGAGCCTGGTGCTTCCGGAGCGCGCGAGGAGTCGGGGATGATTGCGCCGCCGATGCCGTTGGGATGGTGGACCGCCACCGAGCCGGGAGTTGGTGACCACGAAGCGTCCGTTTGCCAGCCGTCCGCGCCGCCGTTCTGCCAGCGCGCGTAGGCTGGGCCCGCTCGTCTGGTGTGGTGCCACGCATTTTCGGCAATGTTGCCGGGGCGATGGGATGGTCGACTCCGGGATAGACCGGAACGTCGTCACGGCCGAACAAGTGCAGTACCGCCAGCGCGTTACGCGCGGCCAGCGGCACCGCGACATTGCCGTAGGTGGCCGTGATACCGATCAAATCGATCTCGTCGGCACTGCCTAGGGCATATGCGATGGCGAGCGCGTCATCGATGCCGGTATCGAGGTCGAGGATGAGTTTTTGCGCACAATTATCTCCTTGTGGAACTACCCGGGACTACTCCGGCGACTACCCCTCAGTCTCGCTACGCAAGACAGCTCCCCTGACAAGGGGAGCTGAGAAGTTCAGCCGAGCTTGGCGAGTTCTTCGGGGGTGAGTTCGAGCTGGTCGGCCTTCAGGGAGTCGAGGATGGTTTCGGGACGGTGCGCGCCGGGAATCACGAACATGTGGTCGCCCTTGGCGAGCTCCCATGCCAGCACGACCTGCTGGTAGCTCACGCCGTGGGCCGCCGCGACCTCGCGGAACGGGTCGAACTTGGTCTCATCATAGGGGTGACGGTAGCCGCCGAGCGGACTCCAGCACACGAAGGCCAAGCCAACCTTGGCGCAGTAGTCGAGCGTGTCCTGGGTCTCCAGGTGAATCGGCGAGTACTGGTTTTGCACGGCCACGAGCTTGTCGCCCAGAATACCGCGCGCAATGTCGATTTGCTCGATGGAGGCGTTGGAGATACCGGCCTCCTGCGCCACGCCCTCGTCCACCAGCTGCTTGATGGCTTCGACGGACTCGTTGTACGGCACCTTCGGATCAGGGCGGTGGAAGTACAGCAGGTCAATGGTGTCCACGCCGAGCGCCAGTGCGCTCTCCTTGCCGCGCCGAATCAGGTTCTCCGGGCGACCGTCCACATCCCACGTGGGGCGGCCGTCGGTGAAGTTGCGGAAGTGGCCCACCTTGGTGGCCACCAGCACCTCGTCCTTCGACCCCTTCCAGGTCTCAAGGGCCTCGCGCACCAGCTTTTCACCGGTCTGTTCTTCGCCGCCGGAGCAGTAGTAGGCCCAAGCGGTGTCGATGTGGCGGCAGCCGGCGTCCAGCGAGGCATGCAGGGTTTCGATGCCGACCTCGTGGCCGCGATTGTTTTCGATGGTCAGCGGCATTTCGCCGTGGCCGATGGCGGTGGTGGAGAACGGTCCGAGGTTACGGAACAATGCCATGGTGATTCCCTTCAACAGTAATGAGACGGTCTGTGTCCGATTCCAGCGTAAGCAGAACGCTGGATTTACCGCCCACCGAACGAGCCGCCACCCGAACCGCCGAACGAGCCACCGAAACCGGAGCCGCCACCCGAGCCGAAGCTGGAGAAATCGCCACCGGAATCGGCGGATGGTGCTGCCGCGCTGATGGTCGAGCTGATGTCAGCGAGTCCGGAGTTCAGCTGCGAGCCGAGGTCGGAGAATCCGCCGGCAAACGATGTGCCTCCGTAAGCCGGAGCTGGGCCGCTAATGCCCGGGTCCATCTGCCCGGCAGCATCGTGGTCGAACGGACCATTATGGCGGTGGCTGTACCAGCCATACGGGCGGTAGTTCCAGTAGAACAACGAGTTGGAGGCGTTGGCATCCAGCCAAGCCGGATCGTTGACCTGAGGATAGGCCTTGGCCAGCTCACGCATCACGCGATCGGAAATGCCAAACGCGGCGGCGTAGACCATATACCAATCCCACAAGGCCAAATCGGCGGTACCACGGTCGGTGAAGTTGGAGAAGTCTTCCATATAACGCTTAAGGCCCAGAGTCCGGCCGGCGATATCCTGGCCTTGGTCGGTGAGCACGGTCACCGCGCCGGCCATCGAGCAGAACAGGCCGACCAGGAATATCGGCAGCTCGATAAGACCAGCCACCGGGTATCCGATAAAGCTGTTGGCCAGCAGCGAACCAAATCCCAGCACGACGGCCAGTACGCCGGGGAGAATCCATTGCCAGCCCACAGAGCGCGTGGCACCCAGCCGCTGGTATTCCATGCTGCATGCACCGGTGAATTTGCCGAGCTCAATATAGCCGTCTTGCCAGTTCTGGCAGGTCGCCTTCATCTGGTTCAGGTCGAATACCGGGCTGCCCACGCGCTGCGAAATGACGATGAGCAGGTTCAGCAGCGCATCTTCCGATTCGCTCAATCCCAACTGTTGCGCGTTGGGTGCCTCATCAATGGCGAGCGGCAGAATCACGATGGTGCTGGTGATGCCTGCCGCATACTGCTTGCCTTGGTCGGCGGCAATCATTTGGCTCAAGCCCACCGGCGTGGCCTGGCTCATGTCGATGCCGCGATACATGTCCGACGGCCCCGGATAGACGGCAATGGCCTTCTTGACGGCGAGCGACAGCATGGTGGCGGTCAGCTGGCGGTCTTCATCGGATTGGCGCGTCGACGGATCGACCACGCGAATCAGACGGGCTGCGGAAGCCGGACTGATGCCGGGCTGGTCGCGCCAGTATTCGACGCTGCCACGGTATTGCGCACGCCGGTTGCTGGAGATCACAGCCCAGATACCCCACGCGCACAACGCGATGCCGAGCACGATGCTGACAATCCAGAACACGAGACGAGCTCTGGCAGCGAATCGTTGCTTGTCGAGCCAGCGCTGCTGTTGCTTATATTCGTCCTGTTTCAGGTCCTTGAGATGATTGCCGGTTCCTTGCGGGCGATGCCCTTGGCTTTGGCGGCATCGAACGCCGCGACCACATCGAGGTAGTCGCCATTGTGGATGTTGTAGGCCATGAACGTGTAGCTGCCGTCGCTGTTGCGCTTGGTTTCCGAGGTGCGCTCGGTGTGCAGCCATGTCCATGAGGTTTTGCCGGTGATGCCGTTGGGGAAATGGACGGTGCCGGTGACCGTGCCGATAGGCACTTGGTTCTTCTTGCCGAACGGCTCCCATTGGAAGGAGGCCACGTCTTTCCATTTGGTGGCCACATCGTGCATGGTGAAGCTTACATCGAACTTCATGCTGTCGGCCTCGGTGGTGACCGGAATATTCCAGCCGATCTCCACGGTTGTGTCATCTTCGGTGGCGGAGGCGCTGGGCTTGAGGCCATCGGTACCGGGCGTGTATGCCTTTGGATGGTCGCTGCCATCGCTCACATCGGCGACATACCAATGGTTGGCGTAGTCGCTGTTCCATCCTTGTCGGAAGAGACGTCACTGGGCAGCTTGGGCTCGCTCGTGTTGTGCGTAGTCGATGCCGTCGGTGACGTTGCGCACGCTGATATCGCTGATATCAGTCAAGGTGCCGGAGTTCAGCGTGTATTGCTGGAACAGCTGCTTCCACGGCTTGGTGTTGTCGTCACTGTCGGTACGCTCACGCATCTTGACGTCGATATGCTGCGTGACCTTCAAATCACCGTTCGCGGTGGCGGTCACGTCATAGTCCAGCGTGCGGTAGCTGAGGTCGGCCGAATCGCCGAACGCGGAAGTCCCGATTATCGCCAAGGTGATAACTGCCAACACCACCGTGGCAACAATGCTGATGATTCCGGCGCGAATGAATCGTATCCGCATATCTTCCCTCTCTTAAGACAATACGGGCCCGGCCGGCGGCTTACCGGACGGGCCTGAAGCGGGTCAGAACTGGACCTGTGGCACCTGACGGGAAGCGTCATCGGCCTCGAAGTATTGCGCCTGCTCAAAGTGGAACAGACCGGCGATGATGTTCGTCGGCACAGTTTCGATGGCGGTGTTGAGCTTCAGGACCACGTCGTTGTAGAACTGACGGGCGTAGGCGATCTTGTTCTCCAGTTCCTTGAGCTGGTTCTGCAGATCCATGAAGTTCTGGTTGGCTTGCAGCTGCGGATATGCCTCAGCCGTGGCTTGCAGGTTGAACAGGGCGCGGGACAGCTGGTTTTCGGCGGCGGCGCGCTGAGCAGTGGTCGTGCTCGGGTTGCTGGCCGCAGCCACTACGCCGGCGCGGGCGGCGGTCACCTGAGTGAAGACTTCAGACTCGTGGGATGCGTACCCCTTGACGGTATTCACCAGGTTCGGGATGAGGTCGGCGCGCTGCTTCAACTGCACGTCGATTTGCGCCCAACCGTTCTTCACACGGTTCTTCAGCGTCACCAGGTTGTTATAGGCGCTGACGCCCCAACCAATCAAGACAACGATAATAACGACAACGACAATGCCGACGATCAGACCAGTACTCACCTATGCTCCTTTGCTGGACCTTGCTGTGACCATTCTTCCACACTCGCACCGTAAACAGAAGATTCATCACAGAGTATTCATCGTGCGGACTTGTCTTGTACCGCTTTACCCGCCGTTCTCCCGTCGATCGACCGAAGCGGGAAGTCGCCGCCCAGTCCGACAAAGTATTCCAGCTCGCTCCGTTGCGAGAACGATAATACTCGGCAATACTCGCGTTGAATATGCGAAAGCCCGCCTTGCGGCGGGCTTTGCCGTTTCTCCTACGCACAAATCATTACGCTGCGCGCAGGAAACGATCAGCCGAACCTTCCAGAGATGTAGCGCTCGGCTTCTTCGTTTTGCGGGTTGTTGAACATCGTGATGGTGTCCGCGAAGTACTCGAGGTGACCGGGCTGGCCCACTGCCTTCAGGTTGAAGAAGGCGGTGTAGTCGGCGATACGGGCGGCCTGCTGCATGTTGTGGGTCACGATCACGATGGTGTAGTCGCTCTTGAGCTCGTTGATCAGATCCTCGACAGCCAAGGTCGAAATCGGGTCCAAGGCGGAGCAGGGCTCATCCATGAGCAGCACCTGCGGGTGGACGGCCACGGCGCGGGCGATGCACAGACGCTGCTGCTGGCCACCGGACAAGCCGATGCCAGGGTTGTCAAGACGGTCCTTGACCTCTTCCCAGAGGTTGGCACCGCGCAGAGCCCACTCGACCAGATCGTCGGCGTCGGACTTGGCCAGGTGGTGGTTGTTCAGGCGCACACCGGCCAGCACGTTCTCACGGATGGACATGGTCGGGAACGGGTTCGGGCGCTGGAAGACCATGCCGACGTCGCGGCGCACGGCCACCGGATCCACGTCCTTGTCGTACAGGTTCTTGCCTTCGAGCAGCACCTCGCCCTCGACGTGAGCGCCAGGGATGATCTCGTGCATACGGTCCAAGGTGCGCAGCACGGTGGACTTGCCGCAGCCGGACGGGCCGATGAAGGAGGTGACCTTGTTCGGCTCGATGTTGATGTTCACATCTTCCACGGCCAGAAAGTCGCCGTAGTAGATGTTTTCGTGGTTGACGTCAATACGTTGTCCCATGATGTTTCCTTATATTTCCTTGTGTTCTTAAGGCTTAGGCTTAGCGACTGGCTTAGCGTTCGGTCTTGACGGCGAAGACCTTCGCCACGATTCGGCCAATGAGGTTCAGCAGCAGCACGATGACGATCAGCACGAGAGCCGCAGCCCACGCACGTTCCATCGGAATCGTGGTCACGCAGGTGGCGTCGGCGTTGGGCGGGCAGTTCGCGCTGAGCTTCGAGTACTCCTGGTAGACGAACACCGGCAGGGTGGTCATCTGGCCGGAGAACAGGTTCACGTTGGTGCTGGAGATGTAGCCGGCGGTCATCAGCAACGGTGCGGTCTCACCAATCACGCGGGCGATGGCCAGAATGGCACCGGAGACGATGCCCGGCAGAGCGGTGCGCAGCACGATCTTGGTAATCGTGCGCTGCTTGGTAACGCCCAGAGCCAAGGAAGCCTCACGCAAATCGTTCGGCACGATCTTGAGCATTTCCTCGCTGGACTTGACCACGGTGGGCAACATCAGCAGGGAGAGAGCCACGGAGCCTTCGAAACCGTTGATGGTACCGGGGCCCAGCAGAATCGTGAACATCGAGAAGGCGAACAGGCCGGCCACGATGGACGGGATGCCGCTCATCACGTCGACGAGCAGGGAGACCGTGGTGGCGAGCTTGCCGCGGTTCGAGTATTCGACCAGGTACACGGCGCACATCAAACCGATCGGAATGGAGATAACCATAGCGCCAGCGGTGATTTCGAGAGTACCGATGATGGCGTGCAGCACACCGCCGTAACCACCGGACGGGGTCTGGTTACCACCGACCACACCGGTCATGTTGTAGCTCAGGAAGTTCAGGTTCAGGCGCTTGATGCCGTTGACGATAGTGGTCCACAGCAGGGAGATCAGCGGGATGCAGGCGATCACAAACGCCACCGCGATCAGGACCCACATGAAGTGGTCCATGATATTACGGCGCTGGATGGCGGAACGGGTCGGGCGGAAACGATCGAAGTCGATTTCGGGCGCGCCGTCCATCGGAGTCTTTTCAGTGTTCTCAGCAGCAGTCATCACGCAGTCGCTTTCTCGGTAAGCTTACGGGCGATGAAGTTGACCACGAACGTGATCAGGAACAGAATCAGACCAGTTCCGATCAGCGTGGAGACGCCCAGATCGTTGGCTTCAGGGTACTGTGCGGCAATATTCGCGGCGATGGTCTGGTTCTGCGAGGCCTGCAGCAGCTTGATGGAGTAGTTGAGGCCCGGGGACAGGATCATCAACACGGCCATCGTCTCGCCAAGCGCGCGGCCGAGAGCCAGCATGGAGGCGGACACGATACCGGACTTGCCGAAGGGCAGCACGGCCAGACGAATCATCTCCCACTTGGTGGCGCCGAGCGCCAGCGCGGCCTCTTCGTGCAGGCGTGGGGTCTGCATGAAGATATCGCGGGACATGGAGGTGATAATCGGCAAAATCATAACGGCGAGCACCACAGCCACGGTGGCGACGGTGCGCGGCGGGTTGGCGGCCGGGCCCTCGAACAGTGGAATGAAGCCCAGGTGGTTGGCAACCCAGTTCCAGAACGGGTAGATGGCCGGCACCAGAATCAGGCCGCCCCACAAACCGTAGATAACGGACGGGATGGCAGCCAGCAAATCGACCACATAGCTCAGCGCGGTGGCGAGCTTCTTAGGCGCATAATGCGAAATGAACAGCGCAATGCCGATGGACACGAAGAAGGCAATCAGCAGTGCCAGCAAAGACACGAGCACAGTACCGAACAACAGCGGGAGCACGTAGCCCCAGAAGCTGCTGGCCTTGCCGCCGGTAAAGCTGGACACGGTCTGGCTGTTGGCGGCCTGATCGCCACCGATGAGTGGCCAGGCGCGGAAGAACAGGAACAGGAACACAGCGGCAAGTACAACCAGGATCAGGATGCCGCAGGCGTATGCCACACCGCGAAACACCTTGTCGGCGGTCTTGCCACCAACTGGCTGCACAGCCGTTTTGTCTTGCGAACTCACGGATTCTCCTTATATAGGGTGGTTATCAAGTATTCAAGTGGTGCGGTTTTCGTCTGTGACGTTGCCAAACCGTTCGGGTCCTGACCCGCTTTAAGCCGCAGCCGTATGGTTTACGACTGCGGCTTAAAGTTGGCGGCGACTGCTCTTACTACTACAGTCTATCGTTCAGTTGTCAGGTCCAGTCCACACGACCCTTGCGGGCCGACGTCATCACTTGGTCTTGATGGCCTCGATGGACTTGGTGATCTCGGACTTCAGGGAGGAGGGCAGCGGAGCGGTGCCGGCGGCATCCTGAGCGGCCTTCTGGCCCTCGTCGGAGGTCACGTAGGTCAGCCAAGCCTTGGCGAACTCAGCCTGCTTGGTGTCCTTGTAGGCCGGGCAGACGATGTCGTAGGAGACCAGGACAATCGGGTAAGCGCCTCGGCCTCGGTGGCGTGGTTGATCTTGATGACGATGCGGTTGTCACCCTTAACGGTGTCGTCCTGCTTGGAATCCCCAATGACCTTGGAGCCGGCCTCGGCGGAAATCTCGTTGTACTTGTCGCCGACCTTGACGGCCACGGTGCCCAGGTCGCCGACCTGAGAGAAGTCAGCGTAGCCGATGGTGCCGTCGGCCTGCTTGACGGTGGAGATCACGCCAGAAGTGCCCTTGGCACCCTGGCCAACCTCGTTCGGCCAGTTCTCGGAGAGGTCGTAGGTCCAGTTGTCAGGGGTGACGTCCTTGAAGTAGGAGACGAAGTTCTGGGTGGTGCCGGACTTATCGGAGCGGTGCACCACGGTGATGGCGGTGTCGGGCAGCTTCAGGTCCTTGTTCTGATCGGCGATGGCCGGATCGTTCCACTTGGTGATCTTGCCGTCGAAGATCTTGGCGATGGTGGCAGCGTCCATGTTGATGTGCTTGCCGGCATCGGAAACGCCCTTGAGGTTGAAAACCACGGCGATCGGGGAGATGTAGACCGGGACATCGAAGGCGGTGCCTTCAGTGCACACGGACTTGGATTGCTCAACTTCGTCATCGGCAAGGGCCTTGTCGGAGCCGGCCCAAGCGGTGGCACCGGTCAGGAAGGTCTGCACGCCAGCGCCGGAACCGGACGGGTTGTAGGCGATCTTGGCCTCAGGGTTGGTGCCCTGGAAGCCGGCGATCCAAGCTTCAACAGCGGCCTGCTGAGAGGAGGCGCCGGCGCCCGAGAAGTTGCCGGAGATCGGGGTGGACTTGGAAGTGGAATCGGAGGAGGAGCTGTTGTCGGTCGTGGTGGCGGTGTTATCGCCGCAGGCGGCCACGGAAGCGAGCATCACAATGCCGGACAGAGCGGCAATGGAGCGAACGAGGATGTTCTTCTGCATGATTATTACTTAATCCCTCTATCAACTATTCGCGGGCGGCTCAGCGCTGCCCGGTCAATTCATGACAACTACAAGCGTATTGGTGGTTTCAAGGGCCCAAAACCGAAATCAGTAAACAGAAGATGAACACTTGGATGTTTGTGGGCTACGTTGAGGCTACGTAGTTTTTGGAGCGGGCTCGCCTGCGGCGAGTCCACAGCGAGCCCACAATCCACAACAAAAAAAGGCGACCCGAAGGCCGCCTTCCATTTACTCCGCGGGAGTATCGATCTTGTATCCGAGACCGCGCACGGTAGTCAGATACTTGGGGTGCGCCGGATCTTCCTCGATCTTGGAGCGCACGCGCTTGACATGCACGTCGAGCGTCTTGGTGTCGCCCACATAATCCGAACCCCAGATGCGGTCGATCAGCTGGTGACGCGTCATCACACGGCCCTTGTTCTGCATGAGGTATTCGAGCAGTTCGAATTCCTTGAGCGGGAAGAACACGGTTTCGCCGCGTACGGTGACCTGATGCTGGCCAACCTGCATGGCGATATCGCCACACACCAGCGGAATATCGTCATCCACAGTGCCGGAAGCCTGGGCAGTGGCCTGATTGCGACGCATCACGGCACGAATACGTGCCAGCAGCTCACGGAAAGAGTACGGCTTGGTCACATAATCGTCCGCACCAATCTCAAGGCCAACGACCTTATCGATTTCGGCGCTCTTGGCGGTGAGCATAATAATCGGCACACGGCTCTGCTCACGAATGCGGCGGCACAGTGCAGTGCCGTCAATGCCCGGCAGCATCAAATCAAGCAGCACCAAATCGATGCCGCCCTTGGTGAACAGTTCCAGACCTTCCTCGCCAGTGGCGGCGGCGGACACGTCGTACCCCTCGCGTGTGAGCTGGTATACCAGCGGCTCGCGATAGGATTCCTCGTCTTCGACGATAAGAATGCGTGTCATAGTAGCCTTTCTTGGGTATGTTCCCGTGCGCATAGGCGCAAAGTTTTCCGACATTATCGTAACCATTTGTTCTCCGTTAGCCTGCTGTTTCCCGAAAGTACGTAATTGCGTAATTGGGCTACGCGCGGTGTGCGCACCTCGCCCACTGTGTGATTGTGTGGCAATGGAATGGCACCATGTCGGGCACCAACCAAGGCCCTACGCTTGTGTCGACTCGTCCGACCGGGCCTCGTCGTCATCCTCATCCGGGGCGGCCGGCAGCTCGATGGTGAACGTCGACCCCTCCCCCGTACGCGACCAGACCGAAATCCGACCGCCGTTCTCCTGCACGCAGTGCTTGGTGATGGCCAAGCCGAGTCCCGAACCGCCGGTCTCGCGCGAACGGGCCGGGTCGACCCGGTAGAATCGCTCGAAAATGCGGTCCAGCGATTTGGCGGGGATGCCGATGCCCTGATCGACCACGCGAATGGTGACTTTGCCATCGCGCTCCCCCACGCCGACCGCCACAGTGGTGTGTTCGGGCGAGTAATGGATGGCGTTCTCTACGAGGTTCTTGACGGCGGTTTGCATGGCCTCTTTGTCGGCCTTGATCATCGGACCGTTCGTGGCTGGGCTGCCTGATTCTTCCAAGGAACCTTCGCCATCGGCCGGCTCCTCGACCTTCGTGGGTACTGACTGTCCGTTGACACTCAGTCGGATATCCACATGGCGGGAGTCGGCTTGGGTCTGATTGGCGGCGATGGCGGCGCGTGCCACATCCAGCGCGGAAATGCGCCGCGCATCGATCACGCTTTGCGGGCTTTGGGCTTTCTGCAAGTCGATAAGATGATGCACCAGTTCGGTCAGGCGCGCGGATTCCTTGGAGATACGGCCGGAAAAATACCGTACGGCGTCCGGATCATCGGCGGCGTCGGTCACGGTTTCGGCCAGTAGCGCGATGGCACCGGCCGGAGTCTTGAGTTCGTGCGAAACGTTGGTCACAAAGTCACGGCGGACGGCCTCGAAACGGCGCTGCTCGGACATGTCGTTGATGAAGATGGCGTACAGGTCATCGCCGATATCGCCAATGCGCACACGCAAATACAGCGTGTTGGACGGGCGTGACTGGCCGGCCTCCAGTCCTCGGCCATTAGAGGACGGATAGGAATTGCGATTGACCGGCAGCTGAACCTCACGCTCACGCATGCCACCGTCGGCGGCGGCCTGAGTGAGGATGTCCTCGACTTCACGCGAGTTGAGTCGGTCGCCGGAGACTAGGCCGAATGGCACTGAGCCGGGGCTTGAATATTGGACCAGACCGTTGCGGTCGGTGACGATCAGGGCTTCGGGCAGGACTTCAATCAGGCGACGCTCGGTGGGGCGCACGGGCGCATCATCACCGAATAGAGAATGCGTATCCTCGTCGCCGGACAGGTCCTGTTCGGCGGCGAGCCGGCCTGAAACGCGGCCTTTGTTGTAGGCGATGACGGCAACCCACACCAGTATCAGCGCAGCGAGCACCACAATCACGACGATCTGCCAGATATCCATGATTTCCAGAGTAAAACGTGCGAGGCGTAGTGAGATGCCTAAACTACGTAAGTTCGTCTATTGTTCATTTTTGGCGGGACGACATAACAAAATGCTCCCGCTGGCGGGAGCATAATATGGGGAGCTCTATTTACAGCTCGTAGTCCTTGTCCTTGCTTTCCTTGATCAGGAACAGAGCGAGCAGAGCGAGGGCAGTCATGATGGCCATGTACCAGCCCACACCGGCAACGCCGAACTTGGAGGTGACCAGTTACAGGCGCTTGACGATGTCGACAGCCAGACGGGCGGCGGTATCGGCGTATTCGGAGATGTCGAACTCCTTGAATACCTCGTAATCGGTGTCGGCGTTGTCGGAAAGGGCACGAATCACCAGTGCCGGCACGTTATTGCGGGCGGCGACCTGTGCCACGGCGGCGCCTTCCATCTCCACGGCGTCAGCCCCGGTGAGTCGGATGACCTCCTCGACCTTTTGGGGCGTGTCCACGAAGTAGTTGCCGGAGGCGATGATGCCGGTGATGTGGGTAATGCCCGCATTGGCAAGCGCCTCGTCGGCGACTTCCAGCAGACGGTCATCAGAGTGGAATTCCTCCACCGGAGCGTCCGCAGTGCCGGGCTTCCACTGGCCTACGAGCCGCATGTCAGTGTCGAGGTAGCGCAGGGTGCCGCCGAGCACCACGTCGTTGATGTGCAGGTGGGTGTTGAGGTTGCCGGCGATGCCGCTGAAAATCACGGCGTCCGGGGCAATCTCGTCAATCAGCAGCTGCGTGGTGGCGGCCGCATTGACCAGTCCCATGCCGCCTACCGTTGCGGCAACCTTGATGACGTCAGAACCGAAGGAGTCGACCGTGCCGGACACGATGTCAAGGCTGCCCTTGGCGGTGTGCGTCACATGCGTGAGCGATTTGGCGATCAGCGCCACTTCCTCATCCAATGCGCCAATAATAGCTACAGTTTTCATACCCATACGTAAGTTCCTTTCACAACACTTTCGGCTCCCCTTGTCAGGGGAGGTGGCCGCCGAATGGCAGGCTGAGGGGTAGAGACGTTTCGTTGCATTGCTCCCGCGAGAGAGCCGATGACGCAACTCAGTGCCAACGCCGTGTGGCTACGGCTTCCGCAAGCTCGCGCAGCAAGGCCTCGGTTTCTTCCCAGCTGATGCACTTGTCAGTAATCGACTTGCCATAGACCAGCTGATCAAGCGGCGCGGCCTTCTGATTGCCTCCTTCAATAAAGCTTTCCATCATGATGCCGGTAATACCCTGTTCGCCAGCTGCAATTCTGCTGGCAATATTGCGCACGACTTCGGCCTGACGATGTTCGTCCTTGCCGGAGTTACCGTGCGAGCAATCAACAATCAGACCATGCGAGGCTGCGGATTCGGCGGGCATTTCGGCGCGTACGTCTTCCATGGCTTTGGCCACGGATTCGGCATCGTAGTTCGGGCCGTGAATCGAGCCGCGCAACACCACATGGCAGTCCGGGTTGCCAAGGGTCTCGACTGCGCAGGCACGCCCCAGATGGTCAATGCCGAAGAACGTGTGCTGCTGAGCAGCGGCGAAGCAACCGTTGACCGCTGCCTTCACCGAGCCGTCAGTGGCATTCTTAAAGCCGACCGGCATGGAAAGCCCGCTGGCCAATTGGCGGTGGATCTGGCTTTCCGTGTTGCGCGCACCAATGGCGCCCCAACTCACCGCGTCCGAGATGAACTGCGGGCTGGTGGGCTCCAGAAATTCCGTGGCGGCCGCCAATCCTTCCTTCAGCACACCAAGCAAGGTTTTGCGAGCAAGCAACAGGCCCTTGCGAATATTGTGGCTGCCATCAATATCCGGGTCGTTGATCAGGCCCTTCCAGCCAATGGTAGTGCGCGGCTTCTCGAAGTACACGCGCATGACGATGAGCAGCTGTTCACCGAGCTCATCTTTCAGCTTGGCCAATCGGCGCGCGTAGTCCAGCGCGGCCTTCGGGTCATGAACCGAACAGGGGCCGACGATGACCAACAGCCTGTCGTCTTGGCCGTACAGGCACGCGCGAATCTCATCACGCGAGTAGGCGACGATTTCCTGAGCCTGATCAGTCAGCGGGAGTTCAGCGAGCACTTGCGCGGGCGTGGGCAGCGGCTCCAACTCCAATACGCGGCGGTTGATGATGCGACTGACACCCACCTGATCTTCCCAACGCGGCACATCAGTGGCAACGAGCGGGTTCTTCCCCTCCCCCATCGCCTGACGAATGGCGCGAAGCTCTTCTGGGGTGTTCAACGGCTGCGGACCGACTTGCAACGGATGCAGCGAATGTGCTGCTTCCTCCTGCTGCTGCATAACATCTCTCCTTGGGTCAGTATCCTTCCCAAGGATAAGGTGTCACGGGAACAAACTGACATGACCACCGTTATTGGCAAAAAATGCTCACTGAGTGGGTCTCAGTGAGCATTTTTACAAAGACAAAGCTATTTAGCCGAGCGGCGAGCGGTGACGGCGTCGGCTAGGGTGTGCAGCAGTTCGTTGGTGCGTTCCCACGGCACGCAAGAGTCGGTGACGGACTGACCGTAGACCAACTGGTCGAGCGGGGCCGGCTTTTGGTGACCGCCGACCAAGAAGCTTTCCATCATTCGCCGGTGATGCCTTGTTCGCCGTGCGCCAGGCGCTCAGCGATCTCTTCGATGACTTCGGCTTCGCGGTTTTCGTCTTTGCCGCAGTTGCCGTGGGCGGCATCGATGACGAGGCCATGCTGGCTCGGGCCGGACGCTTTGGAAACCTTGAGGTCTTCCAGAGCTTGACGCACGGATTCGGCATCGTAGTTCGGGCCGTGGCTGGAGCCGCGCAGAACCAGATGGCAATCCGGGTTGCCTTTGGTTTCGGCGGAAATCACGCGACCGTCCAAGTTAATGGACAGGAAGTGATGCTCGAAGCCGGCCGCGAAACAGGAATCGGCGGCGGCCTTGATGGAGCCGTCGGTGGAGTTCTTGAAGCCCACCGGCATGGACAGGCCACTGGCCAGTTCGCGGTGGACTTGGGATTCGGTGTTACGCGCGCCGATGGCACCCCAGCTGATCGCGTCGCAGATGTACTGCGGGGTGATGGGGTCAAGCCATTCGGTGGCGGCGGGCAGGCCGAGGCTCAGCACGTCGGTGAGCACCTTGCGGGCCAGCCACATGCCCTTACGAATATTGAAGCGACCGTCCAGATCGGGGTCGTTGATGAGGCCTTTCCAGCCGATGGTGGTGCGCGGCTTCTCGAAGTACACGCGCATCACGATCACGAGTCGGTCTTCCAACTCGCGCTTGACGGCAGCCAGCTTTTCTGCGTACTCGTGCGCGGCCTTCGGGTCGTGGATTGAGCAGGGGCCCACGATGACGAGCAGTCGGTCGTCGCGGCCGTTGAGCACATCGCGGATTTCCTGCCGCGAGTGGAGCACGAGCTCGCTCATCTCATCGGTGAGCGGCTGCTCCCTGAGGAAGGCACGCGGGCGCGGGAATGGGGTCAAGCTGACGAATGTTGACATCGACGGTCTCAGGAAAGACGGCCTGCTCCCCCAAACGACGTTCATCCTCGGAACTATCCGGACCACGTAGTGCTGCCATTGCTCGACTCCTTTCCTTGTATACGTACTGTCGGTATGTCGCCATAGACGCAAAAGCCCAACTATAGCAGTTTGTTACGGGGACTGCTTGTTGGGCCGGCAGTTATGGACTTTGGGTGGACTCGCCTGTGTGGACTCGCCTGCGGCGATGCTGTGTTGTTGTGCGGCCTGCGACTGCGGTCTCTCCCTCTGTCAGCGGCTTCGCGCTGACAGAGGGAGAGACCCTAGCAGCCGACAGGCTGCGAGAAAACACAGCATTGGCCGTCAGGCCGATTCCGGGAGGCTGACGAAGTCAGGCCAAAGCGCCCATCGGATCCCATGCGGGGAGCATGGTGGCTGGCTCTTCGAGGGCCTTCTGGTATTCCTCGGGCAACAGGGCCTTCGGGACGGCTACCTCGTAGACGTATTCGGTGAACCAGTCGTCGGACATGGTGAAGTAGCCCTTGTCGGCGATCTTGGCGCCCCAAGAGTTCTCCACGCGCCAGCGGCGGGTGGTGCCGTCGTCGGCCACGTCAACGCCGGCGAAAGCCATGGCATGGTTCATGGCGGAGTCGCCGAAGCGCACGCGGGCTTCCTTGTCCAAATCGAAGTCCACGTCGTACACGCGGCCGTACTCGAACAGGTCGGTGGCCCAAGCGCCGTTCTCACGGTCCATGAACGGGTGGCAGTCGGCACCGAACCATACCGGAATGCCCTGCTCAACGAGAATCTGCTTGACGCAGTCCTTCATGAACTGGTTTGGCACGTTGAGGTACTCGGTGGCGTCGCCGCCAGCCACATTGCCGAGGTGCTCGATGCCGATCTTCTTGCCCTTGGCGTGCTCGGTGCGCGGATCGTCCACCAGGCACACGTAGTCCTCAAGATCAGCCGGACCCACGTACTTCTTCCAGAACTCAACCGGCGTAATCTCGCCGTCGCGGTGGAATTCGCCATCCTTGTCGGTCCATTCCCAGTCGAAGGAAACCGGCGGCTCGCCCAGGTGGATGGTCAGAATACGGTGGCCGGCAGCAGTGGCGTCGGCAATAATCGCCTCGACCTTGGAGGCATCGCCGTCAGCGGCGTACATGTGCGCCACGGCGGTGTGCAGCATGTGGCGCAGCTGGATGTTCATTTCACCGGTGTTCTTGGAGGATTCGGTCTCCGGGAACAGGTCCTTGGGCACAGCGCCGTACTTCTTGTACACGTTCATGGCCATGGTCCACTGGCCGCCATCGCCCATCACGTCGGCGAGCAGGTGCTGCATCAGGCGGGAGTCGGAAGGCTCTCCGGCAGCCACCAGAGCGGCCACATCCTTAAGGAAGTAGTTGACGCGCTCCAGCTTGTCGTAGTACATCGCGTAGTTCTGGGAGAACTCGAACTCCTTCAAGTTCATGTTCTTCTTGGCCACGAAACGGGCCACGTTCAGGGAGCTGAACAGCCAGCAGCGGCCGGAGCGATCCTGATGGGTGGCTTCGCCATTGTCAACGATGGTGGAGAAACGACGCTGCATCAGACGAGCGCGGTCATAATTGCGAGCCACCTTGTCGATGCCGGCGGCGGTCACCGCGTTCATGGCCAGACGGTTGGTGCCGCTCTGTGCGAAATCGCCGCGCAGGGTATTCAACGCTTCACCGGTCAGAGGCGTCAATTCACTCATGTCATACTCCTTCTGTGATGGTGCGCTTGTGGCGCAGATTCAAACGAATACGGCACCTGGCTCGAAAGCGCAGGTGCCGTAATTCTTACCGCTAGTAGTCTAATCGAGGCCTGTCATTCGCCGTTCTGCTCAGATACGGCCGGATTCTCCTGAGTCGGGGCCTCCGGTTCGCCCTGTGTCTGGTGCTCGGACGGCTCAGACGATTCGGACTGCTCATTCTGCGCAGCCGAATCAGCCGAATCAGCCGGTGCCGCATCTGTCTCATTGTGATCGTCGGCAGCCGACTCGTTTCCACTCAACTCACCCGGCTGGTCATCGGCCTCGTTGTGTACAGGCTTGACTTCCGGGACGGGCGCAACCACCGGCAATGCCGCCACGGCAGCGGCTTCCTGATCCTGGCCAGAGGCCGCCGCATTACCGCCGAAAGCGAATCCGGAGAACGCCTGCGAGAACATAGAACGCAGTTCCGAAACACGCTGGGTGATGACGGACTCGCGTTCCTGCAGATCGGCGATGCGCTTGGACAGACCGTCAAGCTCGCTTTGGGCGGCGGCGCGACGCTCCTCGATCTGCGCATCGGCTTCCTCGCCCGCCTTATGTACGATTGCGGCGGCCTGGATGTCCGCCTCCTCGCGCTTGGACGCGGCATACGAATCGGCTTGGTCGCGAGTGTTCTTGGCCTGACCGACCAACTCATCGGCTTCCCGCTTGGCCGCCACACGACGCTCTTCGAGGTGCTGCAGCAGTTCGTTGACCTTCTTCGTGGCCTCATCCTGCTGAGCGGCGATGTCGTGACGGATCTGCTCGACCTCGGCGTTGACCTGGCTCATCGTGCTGGTGCGCTTGACCTCGGCCTCATCAGTGATTTCCTGACCCTTGGTTTTGGCCGCATCAATGATTTCGCTGGCCTTGCGCTGGGCTTCGGTCATCATCTTGGACACTTGCTCGCGCACGTCGGCGAGCTTCTTGTTGGCCTCGGCGAGCGCCGCCTCAATCTGATCGTTGGAATCAGACTTAAGCTTGGTGATCTCCTCATTGGCGCTTTTGCGCATTGCGGCAACCTGCTGGGTCGCCTCCGCCTTCATGTCGGCGATTTCGCGCTCTTGAGTGGAGCGTTCGGAAGCCATCTTCTTAGTGTGCTCTTCGCGCGCGTTGCTGAGCTCAAGCTCGACGGTCTGACGCTGTTCGGTGATGGTCTTGGCAGTTTCGGAGCGCAGTTGTGCGGCATCCTCGTTGGCGGAGGTGGTCACTGATTCGGCTTGATTGCTGGCGTTCGTCAGAATCGAGGCGGCCTTGGCATTGGCGTCGTCAACAATATGCTGGGCATCCAGCTTGGCGTTGTTGATCAGTGTTTCGGCCTGAGCCTGAGCCGTGGTACGGATGGAGGACGCGTCCTGCTTGGCGCGTTCCAGCAGTTCGGTACTCGTCTGTTCGGCGGAGGCAAGCATCTGCTGGGCGTTCGCTCCCAAGGAAGCGAAGCTGTTGCCTTCCGGCTTCTTGTTCTTCTCTTCCTGAAGTTGGGCCTGCAGTTGCAGAATACGGTCGTCATCCGCCGCAATCTGCTCACGCATGCTGGCCAACGTCTGCTGCGCACGCTTCATACTCTCCTGAGTAGCGTCGAAGGCAGCATCAACCTTCTCCTTGTCATATCCTCGCAGCACCACCGGGAAACGATCCACCATCGCTGTTTATTCCTTTCGCACACGCATAAAGCTCTTGGCACATCCTTGAAGCACTGTAGCGCATCGCACTGGCGCTGAGCGTTGAGCGACGCGCAATCGTTACAATGCGTGCGAACCATGTTCTATTTCGGCGTGGCGCACAGCGTGCTAGGCGATGAGGATGTCGGAGCTGGAGGGCTTGAGATAGTAGCGCACGGCTTCGCGCACCACATCACGGCCAGCGGCGATCTGCTGGTCGAGTGGTAGACCATGCTGGCTGGAATGCGCCGGAACGACCGGAGGGAAGCTGACGAATCCGCCCAGCACCCGCTCCTGGGTGGCGGTCCAGTTGAGCAAGTTGTAGAACAGCGAATTACATACGAACGTACCTGCGTCCGAACTCAAGGTGGCCGGAATCGAATCGTCCGTGAAATCATTCAGGATCGAGCGCAACGGCAGGCGGGTCCAATAGGCGGCCGGGCCATTGGGGTCGATGGGTTCGCGGCGTGGGATCACGTTGTCCGCGTCTGGCTTGATCGCGTCCATCAGGTTGGTGGCGCATCGTTCAAGCATCACGCCTCGGGCTGCGTGCTTGAGCCCGGTGGCGATGACGATATTGGGCTTGGTGGCCTCAATCGTCTCTTTCAGCGTGGGCCAGGCTTTGGCGAAGCTCACCGGGATGCTGACAGCATGAACGGTGACGGCGACCTGCTCCAACGGATCGTCCGGAGCAGAGGAGACGCCCAGTCCCTGCTCGGCGATGGCCTTGGGCACTTCGACGGCGGGATTGACCTCCACGCCGTCATAGTGGTCGAAGCCGGAGATCACAACATTGAGTTCACGCATAATGCCAGTCTAGCGATGCATCTGGCCGGCCGCTTGGGCCAGCAGGGCGTGCATGCGGGCGCGGGCCTCTTCCTTGGGATCACGACCGAGAATCTCCTCGGCGATACGCTCAGCTGTGGGAATATCTTCCAGCGTGGTGATCTTCAGGTTGGTTTCCGCACCGGAGACAATGGCGACGGGTTCATCAGGCAGATAATCGACCACTACGCGCGTGTCGTCGGTGGGATGGAAGTCCGGGTCGGCGGCAGCCAAATCGTAAGCGTGACGAATCGTCGCGAAGCGGAAGGATTGCGGGGTCTGCGCGCGGAAGGTGTTCGGGCGGTCCGGCACCGACTTGACCACTTTCAAATCGCCCAGATCCTCGGTCAACAGCACGGTGTCGGTTGAGGCGTAGGCCACGGTCGCGGCCGTGAACTGGTCGAGCGCATCAATCGAACCGTCGATGGCGGACTGTTCCACGAACGGACGGACGGCGTCATGGATCAGAATCTTGGCATCGTCCGGAATGCCAGCCGTAGCCAGCATGTCGAGCGCGGCGGCGGTACTGTCCACACGTTCGTCACCACCGTCAATGATGACGCGGACTTTGGTGTAGCCCATCTCGCCAACCAACGTTTCCACTTCACCGCGCACCTTGGGATTGACCACCACCACGATGTCGCTGACGCGGTCGCAATGTTCAAAGGCATCAATGCTCCAGCACACGATGGGCTTGCCGCCCACGGAGACAAGCTGCTTGGGATTATCGGGGTCGAAGCGCGTACCGAAGCCGGCGGCCAGCACCACGGCCACCACCGGCACGGTTTGCGCCGGTTTGGCACCCTGAGCGGGGGCCGGTTGGACGGTAGGCGTCTCGACGGGGGTATCGAAATCTCTCTCAGTCATAGGCACCACCGTAAGGTGAGGGCTGGCCGTCCGTGAACTGCATCACATCTTCTCCACGGAATGTGCTCGCATTCTCCGTTTAGTCACGCACGATGAGGGCGAGGAGGCGGCCTTCGTGTGTTTTGTTGGCGAGCGCGGCGCGGCGGTGCGAGTACCACAGTGGGTTTTCGAGCGTGCACATGCTGTGGCTGATGTTGTCGATGCGCTCCGCGAGCTCGGCCGGGCCTTCGCCGTCCGTACGGCACAGTTCGGCGAGTTCCGGGTCTTCCTCAAGGTACTGGGTGGCGGCGTGCACGCGCGGCATCGAATCGACCACCTGATGTACACCGGCGAAGGCGAGGTCGATCATCGCGGCTTCGGCGATGTCGATGCCGGCACCGCCGAAACGGGTCTTCGTCTTGGTCAGCGGGAAGCGCTTGATGAACTGGTCGGCGATCTCGTCGCCCACTTCATAGCAGTCGCCGCAGATGCGCGGGCCGAGTGTGGCCACGATGTTCGCCGGGTCGGCACCCTTGCTCTTCATCAGGTCCACCGTGGCGCCGATCACGCCGCGCTCCAGACCACGACGGCCGCAGTGGGCCGCACCGATGATACCGGTGACCGGGTCGCCCAGCAGCACCGGCAGACAGTCGGCCGCGAACATGCCTAGGGCGATGCCGGATTGTGCGGTGACCTGGCCGTCCGCCTCGATGACGTGCGGAGTGTCAGTCTCACCATGTGTGCCGGACACGTCGAAGCCGAAGGGGGTGTTGATGACGAACGAGTCGTCCACGTCCACAGCCACGCCGGAATGTACTTGGGAGACCAGCGATAGGCGGGCTTGCACCGCTTCGGCGAGTGCGATGCGGTTCGACAGCACGGCCTCAGGTTCGTCGCCGGACTTGCCGCCGAGGTTCAGGTTGCCGTAATCGCCGGCGCTCAGGCCGCCCAGTCGCGTGGTGTACACCACCTTGATGCCGGGGGCCAGTGCGATGGGGATGGTCACCGGAATAGGGCGACCGGCTTTATCGGTAGAGCTGATGCTGTTGGAATCGAGGATTTCTTCGCTGTATTCAGGCATAAGGCATTCTTTCTTGGGTGCGGGCGGTGTTCATGATTTTCATGACCACCCCCAGTCAGCGGGGGCGGAGTGGTAGGTTATTCGGCTTTGAGGGTGGGCTTTTTGGTGCGCGAGCGGATGGCGGCGTTGATGGGCACCTGGTGCGGGCAGGGCATCGAGAACACGTGCGCCGGATTATTGATGGCGGGTACTGGCGCGCCATCGGCATCGCGCAGGCCGGTTTCCGGCACGGTAAAGACCAATGGTCTCTCGCCAGGCAGCAGGAATTCGACCTGTTGACCGGGCTCAATCTTGTTACGGCTCATCAGCGTGACACGTCCGTCTTCGTCCGCGCTCCAGCTCAGCACTTCGCCCACTACCAGCCATGAGCGGAAGTAGGCGGAGCGGTCGGTGTTCTGTGTGACCTTGTGCTCCGGGTAATAGAAGCCGGTGGAGTAGTCGCGGTGGGCCACCTTGTCGGTTTCCTCGAGCAGCCATTCGGGCAGTTCGACGTGTGGGGCCGGGCGAACGGCCGCATGTTTCCAATCGGTCTCAATCTGTTCGACCGCGGTGTTGGACTTGCGGCGCGTGGAACGGGCGTGAGAGCTCATGCCGTCGGGTTCGACGGCGGTGCCGGCCGGCGTACCAGAGGCAGTTGAGTCGACGGCATCAGCAACCGTCACGCGGTCACGTTCTGCGGCAACCGAGCCGGTGACCGAATCGGCAACCGCAGTATCAGAGCCACGGTCATATCCCTCATCGGCCACACCGGCGAACGCGGCATCAGCATTGCGCATCACTTGATCTTCGGTTCCTTGGCCAAAATCGGGGTCGCCCGGGCGAATCACACGGTCATGGAAAGGCTTCAAAACATTGCCATCAGCGTCTTCAAAACCGCGTTGAATCATGTATTCATTAACCGCGGTTTTGTAGGCGTTGGTCATGGCGGCGATATAGTAGGCGCTTTTCGCGCGGCCTTCGATTTTGAGGCTGGTGGCACCGGAGTCAATCAAATCATCCAAGTGTCCCAGCATATTCATGTCCTGCGAATTGAACAGATAGGCGCCGTTCTCGGTCTGCTCGATCGGGAAGTACTGGCCGGGGCGCTTCTCTTCCACGATCGAATACTTCCAGCGGCATGGCTGGGCGCATTCGCCGTGATTGCCATCGCGGCCGGTCAGATAGTTGGAGAACAGGCAGCGGCCGGAGAAGGCCATGCACATAGCACCGTGGACGAAGCATTCGATGTCGAGGTCATCGGGAATGTTGGCGCGAATATCACGCACGGCCTGCAAGTCCATCTCGCGGGCCAACACCACACGGCGAGCACCAAGCTCGTAGAAGGCGTTCGCAGCCTGATAATTAGTCACGCCGGCCTGGGTGGAGACGTGCAGTTCCAGATTCGGAGCCACCTGACGGGCCATCATCATCACGCCAATATCGGAGACGATCAGCGCGTCCACGCCGGTGTCTTTGAGCTGGCCGACGTACTCGCGCATGGCTTCGATCTCGTTGTTGCGCGGCAGCACGTTGCAGGTCACGTACACGCGAGCGCCGCGTTCATGGGCGTAGCGCGATCCTTCCTCGAAATCCTCAAGGCTAAGGTTTTTGGGGGCCGATCGCATGCCGAAGGCTTTGCCGCCGCAGTAGACGGCGTCGGCACCATAATCGACCGCGGTTTTCAGGCCCCTCAGGTTGCCGGCCGGGGACAACACTTCGGGCTTTTTGCGGGTGGGGAGGTTCATCGTCGTATTCATCACCGCAATAGTGTAGTGGTGGCCGTGTAATGCGGGAGGGGCTACCGTTAGGCTGGATGACATGAAGATCGATATCGTGAGCGTGTTCCCCGAATACTTTGAGGTGATGAACCTCAGCCTGATGGGCAAAGCCCAGGCCAAGGGATTGTTGGAGATCAAGGCGCACAACCTGCGCGACTGGACCCACGATGTGCATCATTCGGTGGATGATACGCCAGTCGGCGGCGGGGCCGGCATGGTGATGAAGCCCGAAGTGTGGAGCGAATGTCTGGACGAACTGCTGGGATTCTCGCAGCCGTCCGGCTCCCCCGCCCCATCCGGCGCACCGGTGCTCATCTTCCCGAACCCATCGGCCCCGTTGTTCACCCAGCGCGACGCCACCGAGCTCAGCCATGCCGACCATCTGCTGTTCGGTTGCGGCCGGTATGAGGGCTACGATGCGCGCATCCCGGACTACTACCGCGCCCAGGGCGTCGACGTACGCGAATATTCGATCGGCGACTATGTGCTGAACGGCGGCGAAGTGGCGGTATCGGTGATGCTTGAGGCCATCACCCGCCTGATGCCCGGATTCATGGGCAACCCAGATTCGATTGTTGAGGAATCCTACACCGGCGAGGGCGCACTGCTTGAACATCGCCAGTACACCAAGCCGGCCGTGTGGCGCGGTATTGCGGTGCCGGATGTGCTGTTGTCCGGCGACCACGGCAAGGTGGACCGTTTTCGCCGCGACGAAGCGCTGGCCCGCACCGCCGAGATTCGGCCGGACCTTATCGCGGCACTGGATTGCAAGGCGCTGGATAAGGCCGATCGCAAGACCTGATGGCCTTGGGCTGGGAGGTCTCCGCCGCCCATCCGCGCCGGCTCGCCGATTAATTCACCACACGGTGGGAGATTCACTACGCGGCGGAATCGTCGGAACGCTCTATATCCGAGTCGTCATCCGCGGATTCGATGTAGAAGACGGCGGTTTCGCCGTAGTTGCGGCTTTCGGTGATTTGCCAGCCTCCGGGGGCAGTGGGATCATCCGAGCGTACCGAGCGTTCGAGCATGATCACCGTGTTCTCGTTGGTGGCGCTGCCCGCCGCCAGATCGGACAGTAGCTGATTGCATTCAGCGGTCTCATAGGCATAGGGCGGGTCGATGAATATCACGTCGAATGGTTCGCCGAAGCCGCCAGCACTTGCTCGGCTTTTTTGACCAGCACACGGGCCTTGAGCGAAGCATCCCACGAACGATTCTTCTGTAGCTGCGCCAAGGTCTTGGTAATCAGCGCCGCCGCAGGCCGGGAACTTTCCACGGCCACGAGTTCTCGCGCGCCACGGCTCAGCGCTTCGATGCCCAACGCACCAGTACCGGCGAACAGGTCCAGTACACGGGCATCATCCAGCACTCCCCATGAGTCGAGGTGCGAGAAAATCGCCTCTTTGGTGCGATCCGTGGTAGGCCGGGTACCCGTTTTCGGCGTAGCAAGCGCCACACCCTTGAATCGTCCAGAAATTACACGCATAGCTTTCACTGTACAGGTTCATCTGCGCATACCAATCATGAACAACAATGGGGTGCTCGAAGCGCACCAATGATATATGCACTTCGAGTACCTCATGTACGAATGGTCTTGCCTCCACTGAAGCACATTCGAGGGCTTCCCGACCGTGATTTCCTCACGATCGGCATACGGAAAAACTATATCGTGCGATTACGGGGGCGCAGCCCTAGCCTCAGCTGGAGGTGCCTCAGCTGGAGGTCAGGAAGGTTTCGTTGCCTCGGGTGAAGTCGAGGACGGCACCGGCGAGTTGGACCTCACCTGCCAGTTCGGGGTCGGCGGCCAGAAGCTGCCCGGCACGGGTGCGGGCGTCGGCGATCATGTCGGCGTCCTTGACCACGCGCAGGAGCTTCAGGCTGGACTTGCCGCCGGATTGGGCGTCGCCGAGCACATCGCCGGCACCGCGGAATTCCAAGTCGGCTTGGGCGATTTCGGCACCGTCGAGCGAGTGGTGAATCACTTCGAGCCGTTGCTCGGCCGGGGAGCCGGGTTCCGCACGGGAAATAAGGAACGCCCACGAGTTGGTGCCGCCACGCCCCACGCGGCCGCGCAGCTGATGCAGCTGAGAGAGGCCGTATCGGTCGGCATCAAAGATGACGATGCAGCTGGCCTGCTTGACGTCCACGCCGACTTCGATCACCGTGGTGGACACCAGGATCGGAGTCTCGCCGCCGGCAAAATCGGCCATGACCTGGGTTTTGACGTCATCCTTGTCGCGGCCGGTCAGAGTCGCAAACCGAATGCCTTGGAACTGTGGAAGTTTCTGCAACCGGTCGGCGATTTCGGCCACCGCATGCAATGGCGGGCGAGCCACGGTTTCGCCATTTTCGTCGAAGGTTTCGTAGGGGTCGTCGATGCCGATGGCATCGGCCGCCGCGCGCGTCACACGGCCGCCCGCAGCTGTGCGGGCACTGGAACCAGATGCTGCGGCGCGTCCGCGGGCAGAACCGGCTGCTGCCAAAACGCCGGAACCGCCTTCGTTCTCCTCATCATCCGCATCAATGCGCGGGCACACGATATAGGCCCGCTCCCCCGCGTCGACTCGCGCGCGAATGTGCGCGAACATACGCCCCATGGTGGCGGCGTCGGCCTCATTGACCACCACGGTACGAATCGGTTTGCGGCCGCCAGGCAATTCGGTGAGCCAGGAAATATCGAGATCGCCAAACCAAGTCATGGCGGCGGTGCGCGGGATGGGCGTGGCGGTCATCACCAGTAGATGCGGCGTGGTGCCGTCATCGGTTTTGGCGTTGAGGCTTTCGCGCTGTTCCACACCGAACCGGTGTTGCTCGTCGATCACCACCAAGGCCAAGTGCGGGGCTTGGAAGGTCTTGGAAAACGCCGCGTGCGTGGCCACGATAATGCCCGGCTCACCACTGGCGGCCGCAGCGAGCGCCTTACGCCGGGCGGCAAGCTTCATACCACCGGTCAGCAGGGTGACGGGAATTTCCGCAGTCACCTTGGAAGAAGAGACCGTCGAAGCACCGGACGCGCCCATCGCGCCCTCAACGTCGGCCGCGGCATCGGTCTCCTTGGCACCCGGCTGTGCAAGGGTCAACCCCGACACCATCTTGCTGATGGTCTCGTAATGCTGTTCGGCAAGCACCTGAGTGGGAGCCACCAGCACCGCCTGATAGCCGGCGCCGACCGCCTGCAGCATGGCCGCGAGCGCCACTACGGTTTTGCCGGAGCCGACTTCGCCCTGCAACAGACGCTGCATGGGCCAGTCACGTTCAAGATCGGACGCGATGTCGTCCACCACCTGACTCTGCCCGGCTGTCAGTGTGAACGGCAACGATGCGATGAAGCGGTCGCGCAAATTGGGCAAATTGGGCAGATCAGGCAGATCGGTCGCAGAACCGCGCTCCGATGCTTCTGGCTGCGTACTTGGCTCCGCAACCGCTTCGCCCACCGACGCTCGAGCTGTTTCCAGCGCCTCGTTCAGCGGGCAAGGATGCGCCGATGACTTGTGCGCGTGCTGTCGAGACTTCAGCAGCGAGGTCTGCGAAACGAAAGCCTCCTCATAGCGCAGGGTTTCGATGGCCTCCTTGAACCGGGCCGTGGAGGCCGGATCATGAATGGCCAGGAACGCCTCAGCCCGATGCATGAGGTTCTTGGCCTTGCGCACCGATTCGGGCAGCACATCTGGGATGGATTGGGAGAGCGCCTCAGCACCGGATTCGGCGGTCGTGCCGGACTTCTCTTCCCCGTTTGGACGGCGATGGTGTCAGTCGCGGGAGCCACAATGCCGGCTGCCCCAGCGCCAGCGAGTTGCCCGTCAGGCGTGGATGACGTGCGGGCCCCCATCATCCACAGCAATCCCAGAATCGTCTCATGAATATGTTCGGACGAGATACGCGAACTGGCGTGATATACCGGGCGGGGCCGGCAGACGCGGGTAAGCGCCTCTTGCACGGTATCGGCGTCGTATTTCAACGCGGCCCCGGAAGGGGCAGTCGCGGCCGGCGGATACGCGGACTGCGCACTGGCATACGGATCGGCACTTCCCGCAAACGCACCATTGCCGGATGCCGCGCCCCGAGCGTAACCCTCAAGCCCCGCTCCTGCTCCGGCCGGCACGGGCGCGACAGTGAGGATTTCGGGATGGGTGAACTGCAGCTGACCCATGTATTCGCCGGGCATACCGGAGACCACCACAGACGTGCCGGCGCGCAGTCGCACGCTGACCCAATCCACATACGATTTACGATACGAGAAGAACGTGAGCCGGGCCGTACTGCCGGGTACGCGACGAGACCGGGCGAAGTCGGCGTCATCGACCGTCGCTTCGAGTCGGTAGCCGCGGCGAGCGTTCATCGGCACCACGCGCATATCTCGTATCACGGCGGCAAATGCCATCTGCTGGCCGGGTGCGGCCTCGCGGATGCGCGAAGCGGCACCGGTTCGGTGACGCGGAAAGGATAGTAGGTCAGGGCGTCGCCGACAGTGACGATTCCCAGCGATTTGAGCGCGGACACGCGACGCTTGTTGGTGACCAGCGAAGCGAGAGTGGTGCCCATAGTGATGCTCATATTGGCCTATTCTATTCGCACGGCCTCTTTAGGCCGCAGAAACAACAAAACCCGCCAAGCCGAAGCTCAAACGGGTTTTGCTCCACGTTAGTACGCGATTCACGCGGCCACGCGCTGAACCTTGCCAGCCTTGAGGCACTTGACGCACACGCGCAGGCGAGTGTTCTCGCCATCAATCGTGGTGCGCACAGACTGCAGGTTCGGGCGGAAGCTACGCTTGGTACGACGGTGCGAATGGGAAACGGTGAAACCGGTCTGCGGTCCCTTGCCGCACACTGCGCAACGAGCTGCCATGATGGACTCCCTTAACCTTGATGTGTCAAGTCTTTCACGCATTCGACCGCCGGTTTCACCCGACATGCCGAACACACAACTTCACAAATATATAGCCCAATACCGACAACCGCAACTCTTGCGTGTATCATGGGCGAACCTCGGCGGTTCACGCGCGGTTCGAGCGTAACTTGCGAGTGGGCCATCAGCGGTTCACGAGCGGCTCGGCATTGGTTCGCCAGCGGTCCGCAAGTAGTTCGTCAGCAGTTCGCCAGCGGCGAATTACGCTGCAAATCATAGCGTTTACCCGATAAAACACGCCGGCCTTCCTTTTCCGCATCCAGCAAACTCTCATATAATCTCGGTATAAGAGACGGCAAGGGACGAAGGGGTCCTCGTGCAACTTACGACGAAGGAGGCTGTCATGTTGAATCTCAAGCGAGGTATCGGCACTCACGAGCCCAGCGTGATTTCACTGGGGCAAGTCTGGGTGGACATTATGCTCAATGTGGACAAGGTGCCGGCACAGGGCGGATTCGCCGTGGCCGATCATCCGAAGCCCTCCATTGGCGGCAGCTATCGCGTGCTGCAGGCGGCCAGCCGCATGGGCGTGCCGACCGAGCACGCCGGCATTCTGGGCAACGGCCTGTGGGCGCATTTCATCCGCCAGTCATTCCAAGACAACGGCATTACGCATATCGGCCAGGATCGTCTTGATGAGGATTCCGGCTTCCGCGTGGTGCTGAGCTCCGGCGCGCCGAAGAAGACATTCATCGCTTCCTATGGCGCCGAGGCTCATGGCGACTCGGACACGTTCGACACGCTGGAGCCGCAGCCCAAAGACGTGGTGCACATCAGCGGCAACACACTGATGGACCACACGGCCACCGGCGTGGACGGATTCCTGCTCAAGGCCGGTACCGACCCGGCTGCACGCGACTACACGCTGGTGATCAACCCCACCAATACGTTGCGTTTGGTCAACGACCATATGCTTGAGGACCTGGTGCTCGCACGCCCGGTCTGGTCCTGCAACCGTCAGGAGGCCATGACGCTGGCCGAGCGACTTGGTGCGCCAATCGACGACAGCAAAGTCACCATTGGCGGCGGACTTGACGACTTCATGCACCAGTTGTGCGACGGCTTGGGCGCTACACTGCGCGCGCCGCTGGTGGTGCGTGTCGGCGCCCGCGGCGCTTGGATTCGTGAGCCAGGTGGCGAGACGATTCATATCGAGGGATACCCGACCAAGGCCGTACACACCCGTTCGGCGGGCGGTTGCCACACCGGCGTGATGTGCGCGATGCTGGCAAAGGGCCATAGTCTGGCCGAATCGGTAAAGATCGCCAACGCGGCGGCATCCATCGCCATCCAGCACAGCCTCAACGGCGTGCCGCAATGCCCCGAGTTACGACGAGGCCATCGCGGCTGATCGGCGAATAGGTCGACTACCTAGGTACGTCTCCCCCAGTCCGCTTCGCCGGCCAGCTCCCTCAGGCGAGGGAGCTATTTGCTCTGGCTCCCCTTAGAAAGAGGCCCGGCATTATTCATCCGCCGTTCAACCGGAATGGCTCCCCTACCCTAGTCCGCGCTTCTACGATAGATTGAGTTGAATACTGTCGAGGAGTGTATATGACTGATCCCACGAATGTCCACGAACCGGTGCCGCAAAGCGCCAAACTGACCGCCCGCGAGAAGAAGTGGATCATCTACGACGTCGGCAACTCGGCATTCGTGCTGCTGTCCACCGCCGTCATCCCCATTTACGCCAAATCGCTGATGCCGGCGGACGGCAACATCGTGTCCGCCTGGGGCTACGCGCAAACCATTGCTTCCTTGGTCATCGCGCTGCTCATGCCGTTGCTCGGCTCCATCGCCGACGTGCAAGGCATGAAAATCAAGTTCTTCCTTGGCTTCTTCGGCACTGGCGTGGTCACCTGCTGCGCAATGGCCCTGCCCCTGACCTGGCTACCGTTCCTAGTCGTCTACATTCTGGCGACCATCGGCCTCAACGGCTCGCTAACGTTCTACGATTCGATGCTCATCGACGCCACCTCGAACGAGCGCATGGACAAGGTCTCCTCGCATGGCTACGGCTGGGGCTACATCGGCTCCACCGTGCCGTTCATCTTCTGCATCGCGCTGATCTTCGGCGGCCCGTCGCTCTTCGACTGGTCCACGGTGGCTTGCACGCGCGCCTCGTTCATCATCACCGCCATCTGGTGGGTGGCATTCACCATCCCGCTGCTTACCAGCTACCGCCAAGTGCACTATCGCGCCACCCGTGACCAGCTGGGCTCGGCCGTGCGCGGCACGTTCAGCGAACTGGCGGGCACGTTCGGCAAAATCGTGAAGAACAAGCCGTTGTGGATGTTCATGATCGCGTTCTTCTTCTACATCGATGCCGTGAACACGGTGATTTCGATGAGTACCTCCTACGGTGCCGAGCTTGGCATCGACTCCACCCAGCTGGTGGTGGCACTGCTCGTCACGCAGTTCGTGGCCTTCCCCTGCGCGATTCTCTACGGTCGTTTGGCCGGCCGGTTCGGCTGCAAAGTGATGATCACGGCGGCGGTCGTGGCATACATGTGCATCGTGTTCTTCGCCGCGTTCTTCCTGAAGTCGGCCGTGGAGTTCTGGATTCTGGCGATTCTGGTCGGCATGTTCCAGGGCGGCATCCAGGCGCTCTCCCGCTCGTACTACGGCAAGATCATCCCCAAGGATCACGCCAACGAGTACTACGGCTTCTACGATATCTTCGGCAAGACCGCCTCGATCATCGGCACCTTCCTGGTGGCCACCACCACGTCCCTGACCGGCAACGCCTCGCTCGGCGTGCTCTCCATCGCCGTCCTGCTCGTCGCGGCACTCGTCTTCCTGCTCCTGCAAAAAGACCCGACGCGGGAGTGATTTGCCGGCCCTCGGCAACTCTGTGCCGAGGGCGACATCTCGCAGCATAGAAATCCTCGACATAGGGATGCCGCCGTTTGAAGTCGGTATGTGACATGCCGCCCGGAATCAGCATCGCCAGCCCGATAATCACGCCCACGCAGATGCCCAGGAATGTCAGAAAATCGTTGAGTGGCGTCACGCCGAGAATGGAATTATCGGAATCGAACAGGTTGCCGATGCCGGCTCCCGCGATAATCGCCGCGACACCGCCGGCAATCAGTAGCGCGAATCGGCAGCGGTGTTCATCGTAGCCGGTCAGATCCTGCGGTAAGGCAGCCACATTAGCCAGCGTGCCGGGACGTGATGAACTGGTTCCGTGCAACATTTCGCCGGGCAATGCATTTGCGGAGCTCGGGCCATTGATGCCGTCACCGCCGGACCGCGCTGATTCACCGATGTTCCCATCAGCATCCTTCATATACGCGGGTTCCCCGGCTCCCTCCCCGGTTACGGTTCTGGCAGCCGAGCCATGGTCGCCCTCCGCTGCGCCGCGCGCGGCCGCACCCACGTTCACGCTCGCACTCACATCGCCAAGTACCAGGTCATCAAGCGTGCAACCGAACAGGTCGCAGATCATAAGCAGCTTGTCCATCTCGGGATAGGCCTTCTCGGATTCCCATTTGGAGATGGCCTGGCGCGAGACGCCGAGCAACATGGCCAGCTGTTCCTGGGGCATGTTGCGTTGTGCGCGCAGGTATTGCAGGTTGGCGCGGAAGCTCATCGGAGTGTCCCTTCATAGGTAATGCTCATCATGACATATTCGGCCGATGCCCTCACTATGCCACGGCAAACCAGTTCCGCGCCACCATCTTCAGGTTGCATATTCGCGCGCAACCACAGGTTGCATCGGCGGAATCCCGCCATTCTGCCGGCTCCGCGGCATTCTAGCCCCGCGACCCCCGATTGGACCGGCATAATCGGAATACATCGATTAATGAAAAAAACGCTCGCGGCCACATGGCCAACGAGCGTGAATCTCGGGTGGGCGATGTAGGAATCGAACCTACGACCCCTTCGGTGTGAACGAAGTGCGCTAGCCGCTGCGCCAATCGCCCGAGCCTGTGATGAAAAAACCGGCAACATTCTGCCGGCGATTCATCGAGTGGGCGATACAAGATTCGAACTTG
>ENA-OPZN01000054-OPZN01000054.1-human-gut-metagenome-genome-assembly--contig:-NODE-54-length-48964-cov-18.006819_pt1 | contig 48964 bp, 35 predicted proteins | sample MGYA00242483_ERZ504503 | MGnify/ENA primary metagenome ERZ504503 (study PRJEB26092, sample SAMD00036285) | human gut metagenome | host: Homo sapiens | study: EMG produced TPA metagenomics assembly of... | reverse complement strand
GGCTCGTCGCATCCTGGGGCTGGAGCAGGTCCCAAGGGTTCGGCTGTTCGCCGATTAAAGCGGCACGCGAGCTGGGTTCAGAACGTCGTGAGACAGTTTGGTCTCTATCCTCTGCGCTCGTTGGAATCCTGAGGAGGCCTGCCCATAGTACGAGAGGACCTGGGTGGACGGACCTCTGGTATGCCGGTTGTCGCGCCAGCGGCATGGCCGGTTGGCTACGTTCGGGAGGGATAACCGCTGAAAGCATCTAAGCGGGAAGCCTGCTCCAAGATTAGGATTCCTTGACGCTCCCCGGAGCGCCTGTAGCCCGCATGTTGAACACGTGTTCGATAGGCCGGAGGTGGAAGCCCCGCGAGGGGTGGAGCCGACCGGTACTAACGGGCGAACGCGGCACACTTTCCGACCCGCTTGTTGGGTCGGGTCTCGTCCTGTGGTGGTTTCTTTCGTTGGATGGCAAGGAGCATTGTTTCTTGTGGTCACGGAGACGATACCGGTGAAGCGTTTTTGTTCGCGTCCGTTGTCCGGTTCCCGGACCGCCACGATCGGAATCGTGGCGTGGTTCCGGTTCTGCCGGCCGGCCCGTCGGGGTTGGCCGTTGTATTGGTTTTGCGGTGGTCATGGCCCAGGTGAGACGCCCGGTCCCTTTCCGAACCCGGAAGCTAAGGCCTGGTCGCGGCGATGGTACTGCACTCGAGAGGGTGTGGGAGAGTAGCACGCCGCCGCATTCAACGTCGGGGTTCCCGTCGAGCGTGACGCTCCGGGAACCCCCTTTTTTGTCTTTTGGTTCTTGTTTCCCGCGACGCGCGGGAGGCTCCCAATCCACAACACCCTTGCATCGCATGGTCCGTCAGCGTGACTGTTAGTAATGATGTGATGAGGCTCACGCGTTACGTCCGCGCGGGTTCCAGAGAATCACGTTACGATGGAAAACGGCAGAAGCCCGATAATTGACAATCAGCGAAAGGACCGATGATGACTCTCCTGCAGCATGAACTGACCGATTTTAAGGTGAACGCGTTCCAGAACAACGAGTTCCATGAGGTGACCAAGGCTGATGTGCTCGGCCACTGGTCCCTGTTCTTCTTCTACCCGGCTGATTTCACCTTCGTGTGCCCCACTGAACTTGAGGATCTGGCCCGCAACTACGCCAAGTTCAAGGAAATTGGATGCGAGGTCTACTCTGTCTCCTGCGACACCCACTTCGTGCACAAGGCATGGCATGACGCCAATGAAAAGATCGCCAAGATTCAATATCCGATGCTTGCCGACCCGACCGCTCTATTGGCCAAGGATCTCGACACCTACAACGAAGTCGATGGTATGGCCGAACGCGGTGACTTCATCGTGAGTCCCGAAGGCAAGGTCGTGGCTTATGAAGTCATCTCTTCCAATGTGGGCCGCAATGCCGAAGAACTGCTACGCCGTGTGCAAGCTTCTCAGTTCGTCCACGAACATGGCGATCAGGTTTGCCCTGCCAACTGGACTCCAGGCGAGGACACTATTGAACCTAGCCTTGATCTTGTTGGTCAACTGTGATCGTCGCTTGACGGACGGCTTGTCAAGCTAATCCGACGGGGTGCCCAGGAGAATCCTCCGGGCACCTCCTGAATAGCCAGATCAAGGCACGAAGGGAGTCGTTATGTCTCGAAATGATTTGTACGATGTCATAGTCATCGGCGGCGGTCCCGCTGGTCTGACGGCAGGATTGTATTTGGCCCGTGCCCGATATCGCGTACTGATTCTCGAGAAAGATGATTTTGGCGGACAGATCACCATCACCAATGAGGTGGTCAACTATCCGGGCGTTGGCCGCACCACTGGCCGTGCGCTTACCCAGACCATGCGTCAGCAGGCGCAGGATTTCGGCGCTGAATTCCTTTCCGCCGAAGCCATCGGCCTCGACGTGCATGGCGATGTCAAAACCGTGCATACTTCGCGCGGCGACTTGAAAGCTTTTGGTATTCTCATCGCCACCGGTGCCAGCCCACGCAAACTAGGGTTCGAAGGGGAGTCCGAATATGCTGGCCGCGGTGTGGCCTACTGCGCCACCTGCGATGGCGAGTTCTTTGCCGGCAAGGAAGTACTGGTGGTCGGCGGAGGGTTCGCAGCAGCCGAGGAATCCGTGTTTCTGACCACATACGCCTCCAAAGTTACCGTTCTCGTACGGGAACAGGACTTCACTTGCGACGCTGTGGTGGCCGCCGCAGCAAAAAACAATCCGAAGATCGACGTGCGTTACCAGGTCGAGCTGCAAGGTGTCACTGCCGGGCAAGGTGGTTTACGTGAAGCTTCGATCCTAAACCGGGCCACTGGCCAGACCGAAACGTGGAAACCTGCTGACGGTGGCACGTTCGGCGTGTTCGTGTTCGCAGGATATGTGCCCGCCACGAATCTGGTGCGCGGCGTGGTGGAACTGGACGATTATGGTTACGTGGTCACGCACGGCTATCTCGAAACATCGGTGCCGGGCGTGTATGCGGCCGGTGATCTGCGGGCCAAAAACCTGCGGCAAGTGGTTACTGCCACCGCCGATGGTGCTATTGCCGCGGTGGAGTTGGAACGGTACGCCAAGCGGATGAGCGAGAAAACCGGTTTGATACCACAGCGCCCGACCTCTTGCGTCTACGAGCAGTCCACGGCGAAGACAGATGCCGCCTCGTTGGCTGACACCACGCCCGCACCGGCACCCGTCAAACGCAGCACCGATGCCGCTGCCGCAGCAAACGCCGTTAGGAAGCCCGGCGAATTGTTCTCCGACACCACCAAACAGCAGCTCAACGTGGTCTTTAACCGTATGTCTCGCCCGGTCACGCTTGCTTTGGAACTGGACGATACGCCGCTGTCCACGGAACTGCGGGGATTCATCGATGCGATGGTCGCGTTATCCGATGGCAAGCTGAAATCGGTAGTGGTCGATGGTGAGTACGAGAAGGATGATACGGGGCGTGCGGTATTCGACGTGGAACACGTGCTGCCGGCAGCGCGTCCATGCGTGCGCATGGTGGTGGATGGCGAGCCGACTGGTCTCGCCTTCCATGGCGTGCCCTCCGGTCATGAATTTAATTCGTTCGTGCTGGGCCTGTACAACGTGGCTGGTCCTGGTCAGCCGTTGGGCGATGATCTGATCGAACGGGCAAAGTCCATTGCAAGCCCGCTGAATATCATGATTCTCGTCTCGCTCACCTGCACGATGTGCCCGGAGACAGTGCTCGCCTCCCAACGCCTCGCCTCGCTAAACCCTGCCGTGCGCGCCGAGGCCTACGACGTTTCGCATTTTCCTGAGCTTAAGGACCAATACGGCGCAATGAGCGTGCCCTGCATCGTCATCAACCGTGGTGGCGAGCAGACCGTCGAATTCGGCAAGAAGAGCATTCCTCAGATGCTTGATCTCATCGGCGTGTGACAAGCGTGTGACAAACGGTGATAAGCGCGTGAGCACGCTTCGGCCCACGGGATTCCGTCGCCTGATTCTGTGAACCGAATGCCACGCGATGACGAATATGCCCGGAATCAGGTTTTGGCTTGATTCCGGGCATATTTATATGCGATGGCGCAGGCACCCAGTTCGTGGGATTATCCGCTGTAATCCCACGAACTAGGAACCACGAACCTATGGGGGACTAGGCGACGGCGACGCGCTTGCCTGCGGCCTTGACCAGCGAAATACTGATCAGCGCGATTATGAACAGCACGATGAGTACCGGAATCAACGCGGCATAACGGTGCGCCTGATCGGGGGTGTGCGTGACGACGAACGACGCCAGCTGATTGCCGGACAAGCCGGCGAATGCCCAGGCGCTCAAGGTCAGCCCATGCGTGGTGGATACGGTTTTCGTGCCGAAGTGCTGATCGAGCAGTACCGGCAGGGTGGAGAAGCCGCCGCCGTATCCGGCGTTGACGAGGAACAGCATCATCAACACGGCCCACAACAAAGCGCGGTCGATACTGTTAGTGCAAACCTGCAGCAGGCATACGGCGATCGATATCACGAAAATCACCTGATATACGGTTTCGCGGCGCTTGAGGTGATCGGACAGCGTGGAGAAGCCCACGCGGCCGGCGGCGTTGAACACGGAATCCACGGCGAGCACCAAACCGATAATGCCGGAAATGGCGGCCGCGAACGCGCTCGGGCTTAGCGGAGCGTACTGCGGGAACGCCTTCAGCACATCATGCAGGATGTCTTTCTCTTGGCTGATAAGAGCTAGACCACAGGTGATGTTGATGTAGAAGGCGAGCCAGATGCCCCAGAACACGGGTTTCTTAAGAATCGAGACGCGGCTGACATAGGAGGTCGCGGGATCATAGACCCAGCCGGCGGGGCGGCGTATGAGCAGGAATCCCACGAGCATCATTATCGCGTAAACCACGGCGAGCGTATAGAACATGTTCACCAGGCCGATCGAGCCGATCAGGTATTCCATCACCGGACTGGCAATGGCTTTGGCCAAGCCGAAACCGGCGACTGCGATACCGGTGGCGAGGCCCTTGTTGTCGGCGAACCACAGCATCAGGTTCTTGACCGGGGTCAGGTAGCCGATGCCCAGGCCGACACCCATGATCGCGCCGTAGCAGATGAACACGCCGGGCAGGAATCCCAAGGCGATGCTCACGCCCGTACCGGCGAAACCGACCACAAAGCAGACCATTGAGATAAGAGCAGATTTCTTGATGTTTTTCTCAACCATCGGCCCGGCGAATGCAGCGGACATGCCGAGAAAGAAGATGGCGAGAGAGAAGCCCCATTCCACGGAGGCGGGGCTGGCGTGAAGCTGGTCCGCGATCAACTGCTTGAACACGCTCCAGCAATAGACGGTGCCGATTGGGATATGGATCAATAGTGCGGGGATGATTGCGCTGGTCCAACGATTCTTGGTAAACCTTGCCATGTATAGGCGAATCCTTTCGCAACTGGCGTACGATGACCTGCCGGTTGGAACAAGAGGAGTTTCGTCGAGGAAACGGATGCACACCACATGTACTGCGAACAATTCGCTGAACATCTTTGGTGTTGTTTTCATCGGCGCCGCTGGCTCTTGTCGACGCCGACAAACAGCACTATAACGCCGTTACGGTGATTCCGTGGCCGATTATCGTGGGTTGTGACCGTGAGCTTATTCACATCGAAAACGGTTATGGAACGGTATCAATGTGAGTAAACTTGTGCTGCTGAACCATGAAAGCCTGACGGTTGAGTTTACAAGCGAGGCATCCCGACCTCAGATTGACGATGAGCTCGTGGACAACGTGGTGGCGTTGGCCAATACCGAAAAAACGGGTCGTTGTACCTTGGCATCGAAGACAACGGCACGGTAACCGGTGTTAGCAGGGAACATCGCAGCGTTGACGGGCTGGCGGTGTTTATCTTCTTCAGCAAGACGGTGCCGCAGGTCGCGTGGTGCGTGCTGAAATCATCCATGCGGACAACGGGTTGTCGGTGGCGTGTATCGAGGTAGACCGCAACTTGCAGATTGTGTCCAGTATCCAGGGGCGGGACAGCGCCGTCTGAAGGCGGATGGAACGCCCGAGGTGGTGCCGCTGTTCCCGAGCCGGTTCGTCAGTCGCCTATCCCAGTTGCGCAACTACGACTACAGCGCCCAGCCCGCGCGGAATCACGATTGGACGACTGGGATCCTGTCGCGCGCGAACGGTTGCGCGACAGGATTCGTCTCACCAATTCCGGCGATACATTGCTGCTGTTAGATGACGATGACCTCGACCATGCGTTGTTGATGGTGGTGGACGGTCCCTACGGTCCGCAACCATCGCTTGCCGGAGTGCTGACCATCGGCAAGGTGGATGCGATCCGACGTTCCATGCCCATGGCATCGGAAGTGTTTCAAGTGATGAAAGGGGCGTCTTTGGCCGTCAACGCCGAGCCCTTCGCGGATGCCGTTGGTTGATATGTTCTCGCACATCAACGCATTGAAGCCTTGGAATCCGAATCACGAAATCATGAGCGGTCTGGTTCATGTCAATCTGCCTGATTTTGGCCGTCAGGCGTTCCGTGAGGCAATGGCCAATGCGTTCTGCGATCCTTCGTCGCCATTGAGCAATGGCATTGTCGGGAAAGTTGGACGAAGTCGGCGAAGCGGATAGGTGGATTTGGGAACGGCTGGGGCGTATATGGGAACGCCTCGGCTGCTGGACCGGTTCATCACAGCAGCGAGCGTTTGATAAAGACTCAAATCTTACTTGCTGAAAACCTTCTTGAACAAGGTGTCGGTGGCGCCCTGTCCAACGGCATCGTCGGCTTCACCGCCATTGCCGCGGGCATGACCGGTGACGCGACCGCAGCCGACATGACCGCCGCGAACATCCACACCTTCGAAGTCTGCGTCTTCTATGTGCCGCTCGACCTGATCGTGCTCAGCCTGCTGGTGTTCATGTTCAAGGTGAAGATCAACGAGAAGATGCACGCCGAAATCGTCGAGCAGCTCGAAGCCAAGCTCGCGGCCGGTGAGATCCCCGACGAGGAAGTCAAGACGGTCGAGACGGTTGAAGCGTCAACGAGAAGGCCAAGATTCTGACCGAATAAATAACCAATACTTGCCACTCCTTCCTTTCTCTCTGATGGAGGCCCCAATTTCGATTGGGGCCTCCATTGGTATATGCACTGTTTTATAGCCGTTCAAAGTTTGTCAAATGAACAAAACGACCGATGTCCCGGAGCATAATGCAACCAATGTTGTTTCGTTTTTTCGCTCAAGGCATATCTTGCCATGTTTCGAGGTGAACCATGTATTTTAGCGAATGACCAATCGAAGAATCGAATTAGATTTCATTGTTTCGGATGAGAAGGTCCCAGCTTCACAGGGGTATTAATGACATTCATCTCACGAGCGGCGCGCTATGTGCTCAGAAAGCGAGTGCGCACCGCAGTGCTGTTCATTGTGCTGACCATCATAACGGCGAGTATGCTGTCCGCAACCGCAGTTTCTCGGGCAGCGCAACATGAGGCCGGACAGATTGAGAAACAGGCGGTCGGCGGATTCGTGCTGGCCAGTAACCTGCAAGGCAGCATGCTGACACCTCGCGGAGGCGGAATGGTTCGTCCCGCTGATGTGCAACGAATCTCGAAGCTGTCCGGTGTTGACTCGTACATGGTCAGGCAGAACGCCACCGCCGATCTCGTGGGAGCCAGCGTGGTGAAGGTCCCCGGCGGCGATGATTACGATGCGGAGAAAGAACAGCAGTTCGGCAATACGGCCAACGTCATAGGCACAAACGATTCGTCGAAACTCAATGTGTTCACGTCGCACACGCTCGGCATGGTCGACGGACGTCATCTCAAGGCATCCGATAAGCATATGTCGATGGTCCATGAGGATCTCGCCAAAACCAATGGACTTAAAGTCGGCGATACCCTCACGCTCAAGGCCAATCCATATGATGCCGACAATGAGTCGCATTCGACGGCAACCGTCAAAACCACCATCGTTGGAATATTCAAAGGAGACAGCGACAGAAAGGTATCCAGCCGCGCGGAACTCACCTCCAACACTGTGTACACCGATTTGGACACTACAAGTACTCTGTACCAGTACAAGGCCGGCAAGGAAATATATCAGGATGCCACTTTCGTTCTGGACAAGGGTGTCGACGTGGAGAAAACCATGGAAGCGGCGAAGAAGCTTCCAGTGGATTGGAACAACTACCAGATCACGCGCAATGACCAATATACGTCGAGCATGCTGAATGCCGCCCGAGGTGTGCGTTCCATGATGCTCGGCGCTTTGATCGGCGTGACCATTTCGGCCGTGATAGTTCTCAGTCTCATGCTCTTACTGTGGATGAACGACCGACGTCAGGAGATGGGCGTACTGGTGTCCCTTGGCATCGGCAAGCCATCCCTGATCGCCCAATATCTAACCGAGATGATTCTGATCGGTCTGCCGTCCCTGGCTCTCGGATGGTTGTGCGCACGAGGAGTGGCCCAATGGCTTGGCACTTCGGCCCTCCGTTCCGTGAACGCCTCCGCGGCGAAGGAGCTGAGCAGCATGGGGCAGGTTGGCGGCGATCTCGAATCCAATATGTCGGTTCGTACCTTGGATTCGCTCACGGTATCGATCGACACGACTGCCGTACTGTATGTGTCGCTCGGCCTGCTGGCGGTGATGCTGGTATGCGTCGCCATATCGTGCATACCGATGCTGCGCAAGTCGCCGCGAAGCCTGTCGGAGCTCCGATGACGGGCATGAACGTGTGGAATCGTGCCACGCTGGCAATCGTGCGTAAACCGGTACGCAGCGGAATCATCGGACTGCTGATGCTGATGGTTTTCACCAGTCTTGTGGCTCAGGTTGGAGTGTCAACGGCACTTCAGAAAATGTCCGACGATATCGGCAGAAGCATGGGAATAGGTTTTACTGTCGACACAGGCGAGAATCCTGCAAGTCTAAAGGAAGCGAGCCGGTTCTCGCGCATCCCCGGCGTAGGAAAAACCGTTTACGAGCGTAAGACCTTGGCAGGGGTGGATGGAGCGCATCCGGTTGTCCCCGAACATGGTCCTCGGCTGGATTCCGGTCTATCCACGCAGGTCAGCGTGCTGGGCACCACTGACTCCTCGTTGTCCGAAGAGTTCCAAAGCGGTCTGTACCGGTTGGAACAAGGACACCACATTTCAGGTAATGGCCGGAACGTACTGATTCACCGGGATTTCGCACGTGAGAATGGGCTATCGGTGGGATCAACACTCCGGCTCAGTCAGGAAGACCGCGATTCCACCGTTCGCGTGGCCGGAATCTTCTCTGGCAATGTGCAGGCACAGAGCCCTATGCCATCGGACGCATCGGAGAATCTTATCTATGCGGGTGCCCAAGTGGTTTCCGCGCTGACTGGAGAGGAACGGGTCGGCACGATCCGGTGCCTCTCGGATAATCCGCAGGCTCTCTCCGCCGCAGTGGCCCAAGCGAAAAAAATCGCTGGAAGCAAGTATGGCGTCACCGATGACTCGGCGCGGCTTTCCGGCGTGCTGCAGTCGGTGGAAACGGTGCGCGATCTGGTTCGTATGGTGCTGTTGTCCGTTTGCTTGGCTGATGTGTTGGTACTGGGCATGGCGCTTGTCTTCTGGATCCGCTCACGTATTCATGAGATAGGCACCCTTCTGGCTCTCGGCATCGGCAAGATGCAGATTATCGCCCAGTTCGCAATCGAAACCGGTCTCATGGCTGTGGTCGCAGCCCTGTGCTCGCTGGGCACGGGCTCCCTATTGTCTGGATACGTGTCCTCGCTTCTGCTGCACGATTCTGGAGTCGCGCCTCTTGAATCATTGCAGGTGGAGGCTCTGCCGCCAGAACAGACGCTGCTCATCCTGCTGCTCGGATGCGCGGTCATCGCGATTGCGCTTGCCGTGTCGTGCGCCGCGGTGCTGGCCAAATCCCCGAAATCCATTCTTTCCTCTATGCGTTAGGAGATATTAATCATGACTATCTGTCTGCAATTGGACCATGTCAATTACTCATATGGCGCGGCGAAGATCCGCGTTCTTTCGGACGTGAACGCTGATTTCGAATCCGGAAAGATGTATGCGATAACCGGTCCATCGGGAGCGGGAAAGAGCACACTGCTGTCCCTGTTGGCCGGTCTGGATGCCCCCTCTGATGGAGTGGTCCGTTTCGAGGGTGAGGATATAGCTACGACGGGTTATTCAAAGCACCGTCGCGAGCACGTGTCCTTGGTGTTCCAGGACCATAATCTGATCGACTATCTCACTCCCGAAGAGAATCTGCGTTTGGTCAATCCCAAGGCCGATATGAAGATCCTCGAGGATTTGGGACTGAGCCGTGAGGAATCGAAGCGCAACATCATGCACCTGTCGGGCGGTCAACGTCAGCGAGTGGCGGTCGGCCGTGCCCTAGTGGCGCCCGGCCGCGCGATTCTGGCGGATGAACCGACTGGCAGCCTGGATCCGGAAATGACTGATGAGGTGATTGATCTTTTGCGGCATGCCGCTCATCAACTCGGTAAATGTGTCATTGTGGTGACGCATTCCAAGCGTGTCGCCGATTCCGCCGATGCCGTTTACACTCTCAGGCACAAGAAGCTAGCCAAGGCATAGCTCGCTCGCCTAAACCGTGTCTTCCGTCCGAACAGCGATCCACCATCGGTGGCCTCTCGGACTTCCGTTACGGCAGGGGCCTCTTGACACGTGGCTGCTGCGCCACGTAATGAACGCGTTGGGCCGCGGCATCGCCTCCGCTGCCTACGTGTCCATGGGTGGGGCGGCATGCTGGCCGGCTTCTACTTGCTGTCCGCGAACAACGTGGGCTGGGCGACGTGCGCGGCATCGTGGATGGTTCGTTATTACAACGGCAGTTCTCGATAAACCAAATCGTCACGGACTGCAAAGCCCTGCCGTTCCCAGAAATCGTTGCCGGCGTCGTTGTCTGTGGGCACTCCGACAGCGACTTTCGGCAGACCGATTGCACGAAGCGTTTCAACCACACGGCCCACCAACATCGAGCCAATGCCCCTACCGCGTGCGTCGGGGTCGACCGCCGTGTGGTAGATGCGTGACCGTCTTCCGTCGTGACCGGCAAGAATCGCGCCAATGATCCTTCCGTCATCGTCCTCAGTTACGAAACAGGTGTCGGGATTGCGTTTGAGAAACGTCTTTATCGCATCCTCGCAATCGTCTATATCCCTCATGGTGAAACCTGTGCATCGTGTCCACAGTCCGTATACCAGCGGATAATCCTCGATTTTCATATGGCGTATGGTCATTGCGATTGGTTCGGTCATATTTCCTTCTCTCCTTCTTAAACGCCAATTCCGATTCTCGCATCGTTCGCGGTACTTCCCGTGTGGGTATGCCATATTTGTGTTGCGCGGCCGTCTGCAGCGCGCGTGTCGGGGAAGCCCCCTGAAGGATAATCCTCGATTTTCGGGGATACCCCGGATGTGAACATACGGCAACGGTATGGTGAACTGTGCTTAACTGAAATCATGCATATGAAGAACGGAAGCATCGCGAGAGCGGCGGCTGTGGTAATCGCAACCGCCATATTGTGCGGCATTGTGCCTATGATTGGCGTCGCACTGCGCAATTCGGCAATCGCGACAATGCGTGAAACCAATATTTTGCAGGCTTTAGCGGCGCTGCCAGAAGGGTTGCGCGACTGCTCTACGGTACTTGCGTATTTGTTTTCAACGGTAGGCTGCATCGCAATCGTCGCCGCGCTTGCCGCTGTCGATTTGCGTATTACCGGCAGCAGGCGCGTCGTCATCCGCGATGTCGTCGTGTCGGCGGCGCCGATACTGTACGTGACCGGTGTCAAATGGCTGGTCGAACGCCCCCGTCCGATCACGTCCGTCGGCAGTGATCTATTGCCGGGCGATCCAAGTTTTCCGAGTGGTCACACGGCAGCCGCGGTGATCGTATCGGTCATGATGATTCTTACCGTGCGTAATTTCGCGCGCAAACGCTTTCCCGACGGAGAAGATGACGGGCGTGCAAACGGAAGACGGGTGTTCCTCCGCAGGGCGGTCATCGGCGCTGTCGCGCTTGTCGCGGCGGTCGCCTGTTCGCGATTGCTGCTCGGCTTGCATTATCCGACCGACGTGATTATTTCCGCCACCATCTGTCCACTCATTTCCTACGCCGTATGGTGTGTATGGAACGCATACGAAAGCGCGGCGGAGCGGTAAAAACGTATCTGCCATGTGAGTTCCTTTGATTCCCAAATCAGTTAAGGAATGTCCGATTGTGCGGGCAAAACGACAGGTTGTGTAATGGAGCGCAGGTTGGCGGCGAAAGGCTGGTTCAATCAAACTAGCGGCGGATGCTCACATGCGATGCAGCCAAGAACATCCGCAACAAGAACAGCGCAGGCTCAGGGAGGGCCAAGCGGGTTCGAGGAGTTAGTGCAAGGGAGAACCAATGGAACTCGAAGAACTTTCGGTCGTTGAAAAGGCCGCAATGCTTTCCGGTGGATCCGAATGGGATTCGCGAGGCAACGACCGCGCAGACATCCCCAGCTTCGTGATGAGCGACGGCCCCCACGGCGTGCGCCGCCAGCTCGGCGAAGGCGATCATCTCGGCATCGGCGCATCCAAGCCGGCCACCTGCTTCCCGACCGCAGGAACCGTGGCCAATTCTTGGGATCCGGCGCTCGCCGAAGAAATGGGCGAGGCCCTCGGCAGCGAAGCGCACGATCTTGACGTGAACGTGCTGCTCGGCCCGGGTCTGAACATCAAGCGCAACCCGCTGTGCGGACGTAACTTCGAATACTATTCCGAAGATCCGATCGTCGCCGGACGTATGGCGGCAGGCCTGATCCGCGGCATCCAGAGCAACGGCATCTCCGCATGCCCGAAGCATTTCGCGGTTAACAGCCAGGAACTGCGCCGCCAGGCCAGCAACTCCGTGGTCGACGAGCGTACCATGCGCGAATTGTATCTGACCGGTTTCGAAATCGCAGTGCGTGAAGCCAAGCCGCTGACCATCATGACCTCCTACAACGAGATCAACGGCGTCTACGCGCACGAAAACAAACATTTGCTCCAGGAGATTCTGCGCGACGAATGGGGCTTCGACGGCATGGTCGTCTCCGACTGGGGCGGATCCAACTCCGCGGTCGCAGCAGTCAAGGCAGGCGGATCGCTGGAAATGCCGTCTCCGGGCTTCACTTCCGTGCGTGAGCTGGAAGGCGCGGTCAAGGCGGGAACTCTGTCTGAAGCCGATATCAACGCGCGTGCCGCAGAAGTCGCAAAAATCGCGGCAGCGACCAAGCTGGTCGGTGTTGGACGTAACGATCTGCTCAAAGACGATATCGCAGCAGCGCATCACGACGTGGCACGCAAGGTGGCCGAAGGCTCCAGTGTGCTGTTGAAGAACGATAACGCGACCCTGCCATTCAAGGCCGGCACCCGCGTGGCGGTGATCGGCGATATGGCCGCAACCGCACGTTATCAGGGTTCCGGCTCCTCCAAGGTGAACGCCACCAAGGAAGAGAACATTCTTGAAGAGGTCAAGAACGCCGAAGGCCTCGTGCTTGCCGGCTATGAGCAGGGCTATGACCGCCAGGGCAAGGCTGACCGCGTGCTCGTGGAAGACGCAGTCGCGCTGGCTGGCAAGGAAAGCGTTGATGTGGTGCTTGCAGTCGTCGGTCTTGACGAACGCAGCGAATCCGAAGGCCTTGACCGTTCTACCATGGCGATTCCGCAGGTGCAGAACGATCTGGTCGAAGCGCTGAAAGGCGCGGGCAAGCCGATCGTGGTCGTGCTTGTCGCTGGCTCTCCGGTGGAACTGCCGTGGATTGACGACGTTGCCGCAGTGCTTTACGTGGGTCTGTCGGGTCAGGCCGGCGCTTCCGCGACCGTGCGCGCGCTGACCGGTGAGATCAATCCGTCCGGCCACTTGGCCGAAACCTGGCCGATGCATTACGAGGATTGCCCGAGCTTCGGTTGGTATCCGGCGATTGGTCGCGATGCGATCTATCGCGAAGGCCCGTTCGTTGGCTACCGTTATTACGAGACCGCCGGTGTGCCCGTGCGCTTCCCGTTCGGTTACGGCTTGAGCTACTCCACGTTCACCTACAGTGCCGCCACTGCTGGTGAGAACGGCATTGACGTGATGGTCAGCAACGATTCCGATGTTGCCGGTTCGACCGTTGTACAGCTGTACGTGCGCGGTCCGCAGGGTGGTGTGTTGCGTCCGGATCGCGAGCTCAAGGGCTTCGCCAAGGTTTCGCTTGCCGCACACGAAAGCAAGAGCGTGCACATCGATTTCGACCGTTACACCTTCCGTCACTTCGACGTTGCCAGCAACGAATGGAAGACGGAAACCGGCGAGTGGACGCTGATGGTGGGCGACAACGCCGAACACCTGCCGCTTACGATTCCGCACACCGTCGCAGGCGATGTCAATCCGGTTGCCGCGGATACTGCGCTCGGCCATTATCTCAGCGGCCACGTCAAGGAAGTGACCGACGCCGAAATGGCCGTGCTGTTCGGCCATGAGGTTGTGGCACCGGGCAAGCCGGTGACGTTCGGCGTGAACGATCCGATCATGTCGTGGGTGGATTCCAAGGGCTTCGTGGCACGTACCGTCGCCAAGACGCTCACCAAGCAGGAAGCCAAGATTCGTCAGAAGACCGGCGCTCCGGACCTCAACACCCTGTTCATCCTGAACATGCCTCCGCGAGCCATGAGCAAGATGACCCAAGGCATGGTCGATTCCGCGATGGTCGACGCCATCGTCAAAATCGCCAACGGACACACCTTCCGCGGATTGGGCGGCGTCATCGCCGGCTTCTTCCGCAACCAATCCGCAAACAAGCGTACTGCAAAGGAGCTGAACAATGACTGATAACAACGCAACGCAGCCGGCTGAGAAGGTCGGTCCGATCCGCCAGTGGATCAAGGACCACCCGAACATCTGGGAGTTCATCCTGTTCAACGTGCTGTCGAACATCTCCACCATCACCCGTTTCGTGGTGACGTGGATCGGCACCGCCATCTTCATCAGTGGCATAGGCCTGACGCAGCCGTTCCACTTCCTGATCTTCAACTACGACACTCAGGGCAACGGTCTGGGCGGCTTCCTCACCTTCCTGCTTGCCGAGGTGCTCGCCCAGGTGGTGAACTTCTTCGTGCAGATGAAGTGGGTGTTCAAGTCTGACTCCAGCTTCAAGGATGCCGCTTGGAAGTACGTGATCCTCGCTGTGATCATCGTGGTTGTGAACCTTGTGCTGCCGGGCTATGTGACCGGTCTGTGCCAGGGTTGGGGCATGGGCGCTGGCATTGCTGGCACCATCGCTTCCGTGGTCAACACCCTGCTCGCCGTGATCGTGAGCTACCCGCTGCTCAAGTTCTGGGTTATGCCGAAGAGCAAGTCCAAGGAGACGGCCAAGTAACCCTTCATAGCTGACTTCTTTTTCTTCCCTTCCTCAACCCGCCCGGTCTTCCCTCTTTCCCGGGCGGGTTTTCTTATGACCTTTTGCTGCTTTCCTGTAGTTTCTTATGATTTCTGAATATCGAAATGCAATCGTCAGCAGTGTTGCCGGCGTAAAATCGAAAACGAGATTGGCGTAAAATCGAAAGTGAGATTGGCGTAAAATCGAAAGTGCGGAATGATGAGTGATTTGGCGAGGTCCTAAAGCTTCGTCAACCATTAAACCATTAAACGGGGTCGTTCTCTTCCTCTCTCATGACCTCGTTGGAAAAGCCCTGCATAGCTGCGGGGTTTTTCTTTTTGCCCAGAAAGACATACGCTAACCGGCCCCAGCAAATGAACGTTTTTTGTTCTTTTGTCAACCTCTTCCGTATAGTTGTATGCAGTAACCTCCCGAAAGGGGATTGCGAATCTATGAGGGGAAACAATGAGCTCGGAATTGAAGTTCGTCCGTTGCGGGTTTAACGGAGGAACAGAACGGGAATCTGGACGGCAGTGCCTGTCTTTGAAGCGTTGCCTTGCTTCGGTTATTGCTGTTTCCTTGTCCATCGTGTGCATGGTGCCTGCAGCATATGCTCAGAATATAGACGATGTGAGTAGCTCTCCTAACGCCGTAATTTCTGAGGGGGGGGGGTAATACTGTCGTAGCTGCTCCTTCTGCCCGCAATGTCAACGTTGACGATAAGACGTCAGAAGAGGCTAATACATCAAACGGTGCGCCAACACCTTCCGAAACGAATCAAGACGCACAGCAGGATTCATCTCCTTCATCTTCTACTACTGGTGATTCTTCCGAATCCTCAAATGGTGCGACAGACAATAAGGCGGACGACTCAGCAGAAGCTACCGCTGGCAATTCCGCTAATGATGGAGCCCAAACGCAGGCTCCAAACGATGCTTCTTCTCAAGATGCCAAGAACGATTCCTCAAATGCGACGGATCAATCGCCGGCGAAGGCCGATGTGCAGGTCGCCGCGACGGCGCTTGGCGGCCGTGACTTTGAGGGTCAGGCCACCAAGGAGATCAACGGCAAGACCTACATCCTGATTGGTAACGAGCAGCAGCTGCGTGCGATTGGTTCTGGCAAGAAGGTTATTGGCCGCATCAACAAGGTCACGCAGACTTGCATGCAGCAAGGAGCCCTCAATTATCAGTGGGTGGACGGCACGCCGTCTTCCGAATACGCCGGTGACGCCGATCTCTCCGATTCAGATATTTTGCGCGATACTGATGCCTCCGACCACGACAGTCCACTGCTGGCATGCACGGCGTTAAGCGTCAACAGGACCCGCACCAAGTATTACGGCGTGGGTGCTGATGGCACGCAAACGGACTACTCCGCTGCCAACACCGGCCTGACCTATTCCGCAGACGCCAACTACCTGATCTTCCGCGACATCGACCTGTCCAAGAACGCGGCCGATACCAACAACACCGAGTGGACTCCACTCATGTTCTCCGGCACCATGCTCGGCGCGGTCTCCAACAGCGCAGACGCTGTGGCTAGCCTGTGGAAGGCTGTCGGCACCGATGGCGCAAGCGTGGAGCATACCACAGCAGCTCGGCCGGTCATCAGCCATGTGGTCGTCAATCAACCGGGCAAGCAGCTGGACGTCAGCAAGCAGCAGGGCATCGGCTTCTTCGCCTCGATCACGAACAAGACCGTGATGAACAACGACAGTCTGGGCAGCGTCGGTACGGCCGTGGTGTCGAACCTCAAGCTGCAGGATGTGTCGGTGACGAATCATACGAGTGAATCGTATATTCCGGAGACCTTGATCAGTACGCTCACTTCGGCAGTGGGAGGCCTGCTCGACACACTGTTGAAGGCGTTAAAACTATTGACATTCGGACAAGTAGATCTTGACCTCAATCTTCACGGTCTGTTCACCCTGCACAAAGACAATCCTTCCAACCTCGCCACGGGTGCATTTGCCGGCCGTATCTACGGGGACACCAAGGTTACGGACTGCGAGGTAGCAGATGTTTCGGTATCTAGCGTAAGCCGTATGACCGGTGGTTTCGTGGGATATGTTGAGGGCGCAACCCGATACGATGCAGTCTCCGGCATCGTAGGAGAGCTCACCAATGTACTCTCGAAGATCTTGGGTGTCATCCCGTTCCTCGGGCTGGGCGATTTGGTGGACTGGTTGCTGTCCGGCACGCTCGGGCTGAATGCCTTGATTCCGGTTGGCTACTACAACCCGGTTATCTCGAATAGTTCGGTGAACGGGTTCAAAGAGAACGTGGTGATCGGCAACAAGGACAACCCGCAGGCCGGCGGCTTTGTCGGTGCGCAGATTGGTGCAATCATTGAGAACTCTTCGGTGACGAGCACGAATGGTTTCACCGTGCGGGCAACGCAATATGCCGGTGGTTTTGCCGGAATAAGTCGCAACGGCAACGTGGGCGGTCTGATTAACTCGCTTGGCGTCGACTTGCTGTCTGCGCTGCGTCCGCAGAGCCTCATCGAAAACAGTGGCCTGACGGTAAACGGTGACGCTAAGATCACCGTGCAGGCCGAAGACTACGCCGGCGGCTTCAACGGCGCGATGGCCAATGCCTACGCGGTCAATAATACGATTTCAGCCACGGCTGCCGTGTCTACTGATAAATCCCATGCCGGCGGATTCACCGGATTTGCCTCCGTGGGATGGGGCCTGGAACTCGGCACGGACGATGCCGCGAACGCATCGCTGCTGAAACAACTCACCAAGCTGTGGCCAAATTGCTGAGCGGCAGCGGTAGTGGTGCGGGAGAACTGCTGTCCATCGTCGGTGTGAATCCCTCCGTGATTCTCGGCACGCAGATGAAGGGCTCCCTCACCGTTAAGGCTGGTGGCGATTACGCGGGCGGTCTCGTGGGCGAAGGATCGGGCACGGTGATCGGCGACTCCTCACAGGATCATCTCAAGAACCTTACGTTCTGGAAGTACAACAATCCTCGTGACTTCCCTCAGCAGCGCTCCACCACCATAGAAGGCCTTGAATCGGTCACGGCCACGGGCTCCTACGCGGGTGGCATCGCCGGCAATCTGCAACCGACAACGGTAGCTGGGTTGCTCAACAGTGTGGTGAAAATTGGCGATATCGCCACGCTCAAGAAGTTCGACCAGTTTGCCGCGTTCACCGTGGAGAACATGTCTGTCACCGCTCCGGCATCCGGTTTGACGGTGACGGCCGGTTCATACTATGCGGGCGGTGCCATCGGATGCGCCACCGGTGGTGACGTGACCAACACGAACCTTACCAATCTGGCCACGGTCACGGCCAAGGGAGAAGCCGGCGGTTTCATCGGCTTCTCCGGACCGGGCGACGCCGTTGGTGCCGGCGGGCTCAATGTGCTTGGGCTTATCAAGCTTTCCGGTCTGCTATCGGTTGCCCAATATTCTTCGGTTGCAGTCACTGCATCGAATGTGAACGGCATCGCCAACGGATTCACGGTCAAGGCGACCGGCAAGAACGAGAACAACGAGACCACCGATTACGCTGCGGGCGGTTTCTACGGTCAGGCCAACAGCACCAAGACCCGCGAAAGCCATGTGACGAACCTCAAGTCGGTCGCGGCCGATACCAGCACATCCGATGGCATCGCGGGTGGTTTCGTGGGCTTCTCCACCACCGGCGGCCTCGCCGACGCACTTAGCAACACCGATGATTCCAGCGTGTTGGACAACCTCATCAAGGGCGGACTGCTGTCCGTGAACGACCTGCTCGGTGCCATGCCGTATCTGATTCCAAGCTATACGGATACCACCGTGGCGTACGTCAACGGCGGTTATGTCGAAGGCGATATCGCGGGCGGCTATGCGGGAAACTTCCAAAGCGGCAAGGTCAACCAGTTCTCCGAAACCGATCTCGAGAACGACTCAACGCTGGCAGACGTGCAGTCCCGCGTTCAAGCCAACCCCGTGGCCGTTGTCAACCTTGACCATGTGACCGGCGGCGCATACGCAGGTGGTTTCGGAGGCAAGGTCGTTTCCGGCGCGCTCGCTTCGGCTGGCAACGGCGGCCTGAGTTTGCTCGGCAAATTCGGTACGGTGGATCTCGCCAACCTGTTGCAGGTGGTGCAGGGCTATGTGCCGTTCATCTCCTACGCGGGCGTGCATTCCGATGCCACCACCGTGGAGACCACCAGCGGCAACAAGATTTCCGACCCGGACGATCCCGGCTTCACCGTCTCCGCCACCCGATTTGATCAGTCCGATACGCAATCCGGTTCCGCCGGCGGCTACATCGGATACGGTTCCGGTGTGCAGGTGTCCCATTCCAGTGTGACCCAACTGCGCCGTACTGATGTCAAGGCACCGAAGAATCTGGAAACCGCCGGATCCATCGACGACACCTATCTGAGCAAAGACAGCTCGTATGCAGTCACCGCCGCTCGGTATGCCGGCGGCTACATCGGCAAAATGGACATCGGCTCGGCGGCGGCCGTGGGCGGCGGCTTGAGCCTGCTCGGCCAGAACGTCAATCTCAACGATGTACTCAGTGTGCTGGATGTCGTCGTCTCGACGATTGAACATTCCGATGTGACCGGCGGCATCGGCGGATACTCCGTGCTGGCCGGCACGGCAGACCATAGGAACGCCAACAACAAGCCCGATCCACTGGGTATGGCCGGCGGCTTCGCCGGAGACATCGAAGGCGGCCATATTCAGGACTCCAGCTCGCATGAGTTCGTATACATCATCGGCCAGGTTTCGGCCGGCGGCTACGTGGGCACCATGCAGCCGGGAGCCGTGGCAAACGTACTCGGCGACGGCAGCGTGCTCAAGAAGCTCGTCAACCTCGACAACCTGCTCTCGCTCGTGCAGGACTTCGTGCCGACGATTCGCAACAGCTCGACCGATGCCACAGTGTGCGGCGGCGCGGTGCGCGCACAGGCGGCATCGGATACGACCACACGCCGCGGCATGGCCGGCGGCTATGCGGGACGTAACCGCGGCGGCCATATCTGGGGCAACAACACCGCAGCATGGAAGCAGGAGAACACCGACGGCAAATACAACGGGCCGCAACGCGTAGCCTATGCCGCGCGCATCCGCAGCGTATACGGTGCCGAAATCGCCGGCGGCTACACCGGCTTCATGGAAGCGGCCGATACCGCTGAAGGCGGTTCGCTCTCCTTGCTCGGCGGTCTCATCAAGGCCGGCAACCTCGCCGGCGTGCTGTCCGTGGTCTACCCGACCGAGGAGCACTCGAAGGTCACTGGTCCGCTGCGCAATATGAGCTACGACCAGTGGAAGACGTGGGTCGACAACATCGGCAAGTACGGTGCGTATGGCAAGGAATTCACCGATGTGACCACGGCTGATGGTGCGGGCTCTGTTACCGACCAGGATTCCCTGGACAAGTTCCTCGAATCCTACATCTTCGGATTCAACGTCGTCGCCGGTCGTGCGGAGTATCGGACTGGCGCGAACTTGCATGATTCCGGCGTCGCCGGCGGACACGTCGGTCTGATGCGCACCGGCACGATCACCGATGGCCAGTCGATGGATGTCAAGACCGTCTCTGCCATGCGTGCGGCAGGCGGTTATGCAGGCACGATGGAATCCGGCTCGGCATCCTCGTTCGGCTCTATCCAACTATTCGGCGACAAAGGCATCAAACTTGATTTGGGACAGATGCTCGACGTGGCACAGGTATTTGTGCCCGTCGTCAAATCTTCGAGCGTGGCCGGCTACCGCAAGGGTATGAAGGTCGTGGCCACCGGTGAAGACATCACGCACGGTACCGGCAACGCCGGTGGCTACGTGGGTCTCGCGGTCGGCGGCCAGATCTGGGGCGATCTCGACCAGAACGGCCAGAAGCTTGTCGAGGGTGTCACCGCTGCCGGCGCCAACGTTTCCAACCTGCGCAAGGTGGAAGGGCGCAACAATGTCGGCGGATTTATCGGCGTGGCCACTGCCGGTGCGGTTGCGGATGTGGACACCAATGCGTCCGAGGGATTCCTGCAAGGAATCCTCGACTCGCTGGTATCGAACCCGGCAAGTCTGGTCAGCGTATTGCAGGCCACGGTTACGACGATTCGCGGTGCACATGTGAGCTCGGATGACCCGGCATGGGGATACACGGTCAATGGCGCATATGAGAGCAAGGACGATAAGGGTAATACCACAGCCAAGTATGCCCTGAACGCCGGTGGTTTCGCTGGTTCGTTGCAAGCCGCGATCCTCGGTGACAAGGATTCCGCCAAAGGTACCGGCAGTGAAGCGGATCCGAACAATGACCCGGCTTCTCTTACTGTTAACGGGCTGCGCGCTGTCGAAGGCGGGCAATACGCCGGTGGCTTCTTTGGTCTTGCTGATGTATCCAGCGTCGCTTCCGTCGGCGGCGGCGAGGCCGGCGATAAGCAGGATACCAACCTGCTGCTCAAACTGCTCAAGGTCGGCAACGTGGGCGTGCTCGAAGCATTCCGCACCTTCATCTATGACGGTCAGGTCAACGGTGTGAGCGACGGCATCCAGATTGTCGCCCATGATTCCACCACAAAGGGCATGCTTGACTCGAAGCGTTACACCGGTGCGGTCGGTGGCTTCGGCGGTGGACTGATCAATGGCTCTGTGAAGCAGTCTGCGGTCACCAACCTCAACAGTGTGACCGGCGTGAACTACGTGGGCGGCTTCATCGGGCATCTTGGCAAATCCGGCACGGTCGCCGCCGACAATGCACAACTCGGCACGGATGCGCTCAATCTGCTTGGTGCTACGGCCGGCGTACTTGACATCTGGGGCTCGCACGTTGGCGATTCGCGCGTCACCGGCATCCCGGACGGTTATACCGTCACCGCCACACACCATGGCGACAATTACGGCAAAGCCACCGACAAGGCTACCGGACGTGAGGTCGCGGGCGGATTCGTCGGCTACGCGGACTTGGCCAGGGTGAAGGGCTGCGCGTCTGACAATCTCAAGAAGGTCACCAGCGGCGAGATCGCCGGCGGATTCGTCGGTGAAACCAGCCGTGCCTATTTGGTTGACGCGAAGGTCAACTCTGCACTCGTGGACCTGCTCCTGCGAGTGGTGAACGCGCTGGTCAAGCTCCTGTACCTCGACAAGGCGCAGCAGGTCGGCGTCATCGATTTGGGCGAGTGGTTCCCGGCCATCTTCGGCAAGGTATTCGATCTCAAGGTGCTTTCGGAAGGCAACGTGCTGTACGTGAACCTGTTCGGGCTGAAGGTGAGCGTCGCCCTGTCCAAGGCCGACGCCGAAAACCAGCAGCAGACCGACGTGGCGATTGTCACCATCGGCGACAGCGTCATCAAACTGCCCTGCAGCAAGAACGGCATCGACATGGGTGGATCAGGCAGCAACCTGACCGTCCAACTTATCAAGGGCAACCGCACGCGCGTCGAAGCGTCCACCGCCACCGGCATCACCGACGGCTACGACGTGTTCGGCGGCGGCGCCACGCAGGACTCTGATGGCACTGACGGCCTCGCCACCGGCTATGCGGGCGGTTTCGCCGGACTGAACGACGAGGGCGTGCTGGCAGACGACCACATGGTCTACGCCGACACGATCCGCGGTGCCAGCGGACTGGTCGACCCGTTCTCGAACACCAAACTCAAGTCCGTATGGGACTTCAACACCATGAGCGACATCCTCGGACCGGTCGATGACGGCAACGGCGACAAGGCATACAACACCTATCGCATTTACCGCAAGACGGCCGCGAACGCTAGTGAGGCCCGCACCTCCGCACAGGACGGCAACAAGAGCTTCTCGCAGAAGAACACGGCAGACGATGCGCTGAACACCGGACTCGATCGTTGGGAAGTGAAGCTGTTCGACGTGGTCAACACATACGACAGCAGCGCTGTGCACAGCTCCGCATCCGGCGACGCCGGCACCACTTGGGTCGGCATTAAGGACGCCGTGACTGTGGCTGATGGCAGCAGCACAAAGCTCGATGCCTACCAGTCCCCGGCCAAGGCAGTGCTCATGCTCGACGCGACCGTGACCGACAACAACGGCGGACTCACCCCCGAACCGGACGACGGCCAGGACCCGTGCGGCAAGGACGGTTGCCGGAGCGTTGACTTGACCGTGCAGAAGGTGTGGAAGGATTACGGCCGAGTCACTCGTCCGGATGCCATCGCGTTGAAGATCACCGCGACCTACACCAATGATGCGGGGGAGAAGGTCACGCCGGAAACCATCCAGTGCTTCGACGGCGATTGCAACGCCGTACCGAAGACCAACGGCTGGACCGAGGTATTGGATTCCTCCGACGGTTCGCTCTGGAGCAGCACATGGCGCAAGAAGATCACGGGTCTGCCGGTGGCCTTCACCGATGATGCCGGAACGCTGCGCTACTACACGTACACCGTTACCGAAACCTGGATGATGTTCGGCAAGGGGGATGTCGTCCAGTGTGCAACCTCTGCCGGAGCTGACGCCACGGAAGGTTGCAAGACGCCTGCCGACGCCGGCTACTCGGTCTCCGTCTCCTACGCGGCGGATCCGAACAACACCACTGGCGACGTTAACAAGGAATACGTGGCCACAGTGACCAATGCCGTGCCATTGCCGGAAACCGGCGGGCAGGGAACCCAATGGTTCATGCTGTTCGGCCTGCTGCTGCTCGGACTTGGTACCGCATGGTATTTCAAGGCAAACGCGGGCGGCGCACCCGGCCCATCCGGCTCATCCCGAAAACGAGGACGCCACGCGGTCTCGTGATGTCAAGATTTCCGTAACTCCGGTTGCGGGCACCCCAATATCAACCAACCTTACTTTTCGGCACGCAACAGTCCGAGAGGCAACAACAAGGAGAAAGGAACCAGTGATGAACTCACTGACCAAGAAGCTTGCGGCGGGCGTTATCGCCGCAGCGACGATGTTCAGCATCGCCGGCCTCGGCGCTACCACCGCCAATGCGGCAAACGCATCTGACGGCAGCATCGAGGTGAGCAGCTCCAATGCCGAATTCAAGGGCAAGACCGTCACTGCCTACCAGATGTTCACCTATGACAAGGAAGCCGTGGAAAACGGCACTGCTACCAACAGTGGCTATGCACTGATTAGCAGCTGGGATGATTTCTTCCTGCATATTGTGCAGGTTGAAGGCGCAACTGCGGAGAACGTTTCTCAAAAGGCTTACGATTACGTTGCCAGTCTGAAGGACGCTAACGTCGTTAACTTCGCCAAGAAGGCTTCCGATTGGGTCAAGTCTCAGGAGAACTTTGGTGCCTCTCTGAAGCACGAGGCAATTGCTGCTGCGAACGGCAACACCTATACCGCTACTATCAACAACCTGTCTTACGGCTACTATGTGGTAAGCCCGGCTGCCGGTTCCACCGACACCACCACTAAGCGCGGTACGGACGCCATGTTGCTGAACGTGAAGAACAGCACCCCCGTGAAACAGAACCTGAAGAGCACCTACCCGACTATCCAGAAGACCGTTCAGAACGGTAATGAGGATTCCACGCACAACAGCGCTCAGATCGGCGATACCGTGAACTTCAAGCTCGCCTCCACCGTGCCGGATATGGCCGAGTACACCAACTACACCTTCAAGTTCACCGATACCCTGTCCAAGGGTCTCACGTTGAACAACACTGCTGCAACTGGCAACACCTTTACCGCCGTTGTGAAGATTGACGGCACTGTAGTAGACACTGGTGATTACACTGCCATGTTCACTAAGGACACAATCTCGGGCACGACTTCTCTTGAAGTCAACATGACCGATTTCAAGACCAAGCACCAGCATGATGCCGGCAAGACCATCACCGTCGAGTACTCCGCCACTTTGAACACTGATGCGGCCGTTGCGGGTAATGGTAACGACAACACTGCGAAGATCATCTACAGCAATGATCCATCCAGCAACAGTACTGGTGGAACCGGCGAAGACAAGACCTACACCTACACCTTCAACTTCGCTATCAACAAGGTGGATGCAGACAACACTGATATGAAGCTTGCAGGCGCTCAGTTCGAGCTTCAGGATGCTCAGGGCAACAAGATTGCTCTTGCATCGGTGAATCCTGATGAAAACTCCTTCCGTCCGAAAGGAGCCAACGATACCGCTGCTGCGGATACAGCGGTCAAGACCAACAGCCAGGGTGTTCTGAAGTTCACCGGTCTGAAGGAAGGCACCTACAAGGTTGTGGAAACTAAGGCGCCTGCCCACTATAACAAGCTGACCGCTCCGATCACGGTGGAAATCAAGGCTAACTACAACGCTGACGGCACGCTGCTCAACTGGGGTGTTATCAAGTCCGGCGAAACCTACGACGCAGACCATCCTGCCACCTCCATAACCGTAGAAAACAAGAAGGGCATCGAGCTGCCCTCCACCGGTGGTATGGGTACGGCTTTGTTCACGGTGTTCGGCGTGCTGATCGTGGCTCTGGGCGCCGGCTGGTACGTGAAGTCCAACCGCAAGTCCTCTAAGCACGCAGCCTGAGCCGACTTGCCAAGAGGAGCATAACAACATAGGGAGGCAAGACCATCGCCTCCCCGGACAAGGAGAAGTATGAAGAGGAAGCTGCGCGGCCTTGTGCCGCTGCTGGTGATCGCGATAGGGCTGCTCGTGCTGTTCTATCCGACCATCAGCAACTTCCTCGTCATGCGGAACGCTTCGCGCGCGGTCACCAACTATGATGCCGCAACACAATCCATCTCTGATAAGCAGTATCAGCAGATGCTGGCCGCCGCGCACGCCTATAACGAACAGTTAGCCGCCAATAATGCCGGTGCCACGGATGCGCTTGCCGCAGCCGTCAACACCGAAGCAGTCAGCAAGGAATACAATAACCTCCTCAATCTGAGCGGCGACGGCATGATGGGATACATCACCATGCCCCGTCTGCACGAGACCCTGCCCATCTACCACGGTACCGCCGAGAAAGTGCTGCAGATAGGCATCGGTCACTTGGAACAGACCTCACTGCCAGTTGGCGGCGCGTCCACTCATGCGGCGCTGTCTGGCCACCGGGGCTTGCCCACGGCAAAACTGTTCACGGACTTGAACCTTATGAAAAAAGGCGACAAGTTCTACATCACAATACTTAAAGACACGTATGCGTATCAGGTCGATAAGATCACTACCGTTCTGCCGACCAATACCAAACAACTGGCAATTGAGCCCGGCAAGGATTTGGTCACGCTCATCACTTGTACGCCGTATGCGGTCAATACGCATCGGCTGCTGGTGCGCGGCCATCGCATCCCATACGCGCCGCAGCACCAGGATGACGCCAAATCCACGTTCCACGTGGACATTCCGCTGCAGTACTTGTTGCCGTCTCTTGCACTGATTGCCTTGCTCATCGCATGGCATTTATGGCAGCGTCATGAGCGGCGACGCCGACAGAGTGGGAGCGCCAAGGTCGCGTCTGATGATTCTAGCTCCGCAGCCATCGAGCCGGACGGTGGCTTGCCTCCTCAGCCAGACAGTACAAATAACCAATCACATTCATCACGGCGAAAAGGACCGGGCAGACATGTTAGACCTGCATAGCGGAAACGAATATGGTGCGGCGCGCATTGCTGCCATGATTGCCGCTGCCGTTACTATCGTCCTCACTGTTCTTGCAGCCTTCGGCTCTATGGTGCCGTATGCGCAAGCTGATTCTTTCGGCGCTCTCACCATCAATGCCGTATGGGGCCGAGACACGGCTTCGCCCAAATCGCTTGCCGGCGATACCTATTCCATCGTGCGCGTCGCCACCGTCACAACGAACAATGATGGTAGCGTCTCCTCATATAAAACCGTCGGCGATTTTTCCGGCCTCGCTGCCGATTGGGAACGCCTGACATCAAGTGAATATCACGATGCTGCCAAGAAGCTCGCTACGCACGCGGCGAAAAACAAGCTGTACCAGCATGCCGGCACCACTAACGTAGCTGGTCAGCTCACTTTTCAGAATCTGCCGCTCGGCCTATATCTGGTCTCCCGCACGAGCTCGGCGAAAGTCAACAAAGCATACGACTGTGATCCGTTCCTCATCTCGATTCCTGGCAGTGGAGACACATCCGCTGATCTCAACATCACAGTAGAGCCGAAATTTAGCACTGGAACTCCTGTTGTCCCGCCCGAAAATAACCCGAGCGAGGAGCCGGGCAATCCTGGCCTTATCGGTCGTACGGGTGCCGCCGTAGGCAGCATTGCCGCGGCAGCGGGGCTCATGTTACTTGTTACGTTCATTTTGATCAGATTGCGCATGAGACGCCGCATACGGGATGTCAATTCGGCCGGCAAATCCCATACAGATGATTGCACGATGAAGTGAAAAAAGTAAGCATGAGCGACGAACGATTCTCTCCGGAACAAGCACAGTATCTGGCTTCGCTGCCTGCGGTCATAAGTATTACTGGTTCACGTATCCGATATGCAGAGTGGTTCAAGCGTGAATGCGTTTCGAGTGCTGAAAATGGTGAATCTCCCACTGTGCTGTTCCGCGAAGCGGGGCTCGGTCCTGAGTTGATAGGCGAAAAGCGTATTGAACGGTGCATGCATCGTTGGAGGAAGACAATACGAATAGAAGATCCAGGCACGGTAGACAGAGTGAATCTCCCCGATGCTGAGGTTACTTCCAGTCGCACGAATGAAGGTAACCCTGGAACCGGTGGAAATGATATGCGTGATTTGATTATCCGTCGACAGGCGCTTTATATCAGACGTTTGGAATTAAAAGTCGATGACCTAAAGATGCAGCTCTCGCAGCAATCCCTATCAAATGATGTGCAATGAGTTGTGCTGGATAAGCTGAGAGCGTCATCACTATTGTCTCTGATTCAGTATGAGATTTGTTTGAAACATTGGTGATTCGTGATTTGCGCGTGTATCTCGAATCGATGGGTGGCACGAATCGAATCGCATATTATCGGGATGAAAAAGGCCTTGAAGTTGATGTGATTCTTGAATTGGTGGATGGTCGCTGGGCTGCGGTGGGGATTAAGCTGAGCGACTTGAAAGTCATGGAGAAAAATGTGGACAAACTACATGCTTTCAAAGAAAAAGTGTGCGGAAATCCTCTATCTCAAGTTCGTGAGCCTGAATTCATGGCATTTATTGTCGGGCGTGGTGATATTGCATACCGGCGTGATGACGGCATTCTGGTGCTGCCGATCGCCACGCTCGGGGCGTAACAAATGAACGTTGCGGCAGGTGGGACAATTGGGGGAATGAATTGAACGAAGGAGACGGTGTGCAAGGAGTGCGGCAGATGCGGGAATCGCAGGAATCGCAAAAACACGAGAATCGCAGGAGTCGCAGAATCCTCAAGGAACGCAGCCAAAGATTGGCAGAATTCCGGCGCTGATTGCGGCGGTGGCGATTGTGGGTGTGGCCATTGGTGCGGCCGCTGGCCTGCTGACGCTTATGCTGTACGGCGTCGAGCATCTTGCGCTCGGTTATGTTGAGAATTCGCAGGAATCCGGCCCGTTCAACGTTCCTGCGATTCGGTGCTTGATTTCCGTGACCGTTGGCGCGACCGTCGCCGCCGTGATTTGGTGGCTGTTGCGTACGCGCAGTACGAAGGTGCCGTCCGTTAAAAAGGCGGTGAATGGCGATATTATGCCGATTTGGCAGACCGTCGTGCATGTGCTGCTGCAGATTTTCATTGTCGGCACGGGCATGTCGATCGGTCGAGAAGTGGCGCCGCGCGAGTTGGGCGCGATGTTCGGTCAACGGTTCGCGCGTTGGACGCGTCTCGATGCGAAAGACACCCGTATGTTGGTGGCCATTACGGCCGCCGCCGGCCTTGCGGGCGTGTATAACGCGCCGCTTGCGGGCACGTTTTTCGCGGTCGAGATTCTGCTCGCCGACATAACCCTCGAAACGGTGACGCTCGCATTCGCCTGTTCCGCGCTGGCTTCGTGGGTGGCGTCGCTGGTCAAGGGCACACACACGTTCTATTTGATTGGTGAAACCGACGGTTTGTTTACCCCCGATTACATGGCGTTCGCACTGGTTGCCGGCATGATTCTCGGCGCTGCCGGCGCACTGTTCCGTCGCGGCTCGCAGTGGGCTGAGAAGTCCAAACCGTCGGGCGCGGGCATTCTGTGGATGTTGCCGCTCGCCGGCCTGCTGACTGGCGTGGTGGCGATTTGGGTGCCGCAGGTTATGGGCAATGGCCGTGCCACCGCGCAGTTGAGTTTCTCGTCCAAGGCCGATTTGGCGGTGGTGCCGATTTTGCTGGTTTCGTTCCTGGCGAAGGCGATTGTCACATTGCTGACGATCCGTTCCGGCGCTTCCGGCGGTGTGCTGCAGCCGGGTATTGCGCTCGGCGCTTCGGGGGGTGCTGTGCTGGGTGTTCTGTGGATGCAGGTGTTTCACACGAATTCGATTGGCATGTATGCTCTGCTGGGTGCGTGCGCATTGCTCGCAGCTTCCCAACAGGCTCCGCTTATGGCGATTTGCTTGGTGATGGAACTTGCGGATGCTCCGATCAATCTGTTTGTGCCCATTGGATTCGCGGTTGCGGTGAGTGCGTTCACCGCATCGTGTTTAGGGGAGCCGCTTGCCGCTTTGCGCCTATCGAAAAGTGCGGAAAAGAAGGTAATTAAGGCGAATGCGCGTTGAAGGGTGTGTTAGGCGGTAAACTAGGGGGTCGGCGTATAGATGGTCGATGCTGAGCGCCCGATGATGAAGAAGGACGTATGACGAAAGACAACAATTTCAGGCTGGAATTTCCGACGGATACCGAGGTGATGGGGGCTGACATGTCCGAACCGCCGAAGCCTCCGACGGTCGCTTCGCAAGAAAGCGATGTGAACGGTGTAAGCGATTTCAGTGTTTTCGAGGGTTACGGCGATTACAGCAATGAAATTCCGGTACCACCGAAGAATACCGGCAAAATCGTCGCTATCGTGATTGCGGCTATCGTCGTGATTGCTTTGATTGGCGGTATTGCATGTTGGATGCTTTCGAATAATTCCAAGAAATCAGCCATTACCAGCGCAGCCGCGCAATGCCAGGATTCCACAAGCCAGCTGCAAAGTGCCAATAACACGCTTTCCGACGCTTTGGAAATCGGAAAAACCGGCGCGAAGGTCACTGCCGATCAAGTCGCCGACGTCAGCACCGTCACTAAGCTCAATGCGGCCATATCTAACGCGAAGGAAGCGAAAATCCTGTCGTGCGACACGTCGCAGGGCATCAGCAAGCTGAAGAAATCCGCGAAAGCCATGGCATCCGAGGCACGGAGCATGAACGACAAGGCCGAAAAGATTACAAATGCGGCCGAAGCCGTCGACGCTTCCAAAGTGCTGGCCACGCAGAATCGTCTGAAGGGCCAGCTCAATGACGCGATCGAGCAGGCGCAGTCCGTGCTCGACAATTCCGACGGCATGGTGGCCGACGACAGCGTGCGCGTGGCATTGCAGCAGGCGATTGACTCGGCCAGAAACCTTGCCAATGGCACCAATCTCAAGGAAAACGACGTGACGGCCGCCGTTGACGCGCTGAATGCCGCCAAAGACGCCGTTCAGCAGGCGATGGACCAATACCAGGAGGCGTCGTCGACTCCCAACACCGTGACGAACAACACCAATATCGGCACTAACGGGGGCTCTAACGGTGGTGCTGCGAATAGTCCGGACAATACGGCTGGAGGCGCTGCGGCGGGCGGTGCGGCTGGCGGGTCGGCTGGAGGTGCGGCGAATGCCGGCGATGCTGGTGGCGACGCATCGGCAGACGGTGATGCCGGTGATGCGTCTGACGGCGATGCCGCTGCGCAGAATCTTGAAAACTAGCGGAGCCGCCTTAAGCCTTATGGCCAGTCCTACATGGCCATAAGGCCGGTTTTCCGCGGAATAAGCGCGGTCAGCACAAACCAGTGGTCTTCGGTGCGAATCGTCACTTCGCCGCCATACTGCTGCGCGATATGACGAATCGACTTCACGCCGAAACCATGCCGATGCTGATCGTCGCGCTTGGTGGTGCGCAGATTGCCTTCCGCATCCTTCTTCAATCGGGAATCGTAATAATTCTCAACCCGGATAACAATAAAGCGATTCTGCTCGTATAACGCAAGTTTGATCAGACGCTGCTCACGTTTCGGCAATTTCGACGTCGCTTCGATCGCATTGTCAAGCGCGTTGCCGAACAATGATGCGATATCCATCGACGACATGCCGCTTAGCAGCGAGCCGTCCGCGACCGCCGTGAACGTAATGCCTCGATCGGCGCACGTGCGCTCTTTCGTGGTCAAAATAACGTCAAGCACGGGATTGCCGGTATGCTGCTGCGCGCTATAGCGCTGCACCGATTGCTCCAGCTGCTCGAAGCCGGCCGCGGCATGCTTCGGATCGACTTCGGCACGCAACGCCGCAAGCTGATGCTTCAGATCGTGCGCAAGACGGCCTAGCGATTCGATATTTTCCTTCGATTGCAGGTATTCCTGATGCTGGCTTTCCAGCTGCGCGTTGATCGACGCGAGTTCCGTATTCGCCTCAATACGGCGCGCCTGCTCCTGCTGCGCATATAGGATCGCGAAACCGCAGAAATCGACCAGCGTGCGAATGTAGAAGATTTCCTGGCCGACCGAACCGGAAAACGGCGTATTCGTCGACACGAAACTCAAATTGCTCATGGCGAACGTGACGATCATAATGGCCATCGTCGCAATCGCGGCGGAAGCGGTCGGCAAGGTAGGTGTGGCCTGGCTGAAATTGCCGCGTTCAACCATCCAGCTAGACCGAAGCACAGCGCATACGTAACGACAAGCAGCGCGATCGCGCGCCAATCGTAATCGGCGAATCCGTCGCGCACGCCAATGAACGTAACGATCTGCCAATGCAGCGACGCCACCAATTCGGCCAACACGAACGCGCGCGCCGTAATATACAGGCCCTCGCGTTTGCCGGTGCCTGCGCCGAGCAGAATCGTCGCATACATGCAGGCGAAGGCGAGCAGCATACCGATGATCCAGAACCAGATCGGCATACTGCCGTCGAAATACTGCACCGCGACCAGCGATGCCAATCCGGCCGCACTGACGATGATCGACCGTCGGAGCGGCACGCGACGATACGACACCGCGATATACACCATGCACGCGGCCCATTCGCAGATCGCCGTATAAGAACGGGGGATGTCGGGCAGAGCGTTGGTGATTGGCGTCATCGGCGGCACCGAAAGCACGGTCACCAAAACGGAAGGTATGGAAGGGGAGCTCCTGCCAGGCCTCCTGCCAATCCGGCCAGCGCATTCGGCAATATCACGCTGGTCACCTGCCACCTCCTATATAGTCGGCCAACGCGGCGAGGAACGCCTTCTTGCGTGGTCGGCTTACGCGCAACTGTTCGCCGTTCGACATCACGCAATCCTGGTCGGCGACGCCCGTCACATGCTTGAGATTCACCAGATAGCAGGAATTCGAGCGGAAGAAATGGTGGTCGGCGAGTTTCGCTTCCATGTCTTTGAGCGTTCCGTTGATCGACAGTTTGCCTTCCAGCGTGTGGATGACGATGGTGTGCCGAATCGATTCAAGATACAGAATGTCGGCAAGATTCAGGCGCATCTGTCCGTTGCCGGTTTCGATGAGCATGGAATCGTCGCCATTGCGTCGCACCATGTCGATCGATTTCTTGAGCTCCTGCGAAAACGCGAACCACGGTAGAGGTTTAAGCAAGTACGACAACGCACGCACCTCATACCCGCTGATTGCATATTGCGGGGCAGCGGTGATGAACACGATCACGACTTTGTCGTCGCGCTCGCGGATGCGTCTCGCGGCGGCCATGCCGTCCATTTCGCTCATCTCGATGTCGAGCAGTAAAATATCGTAAACAGGGGTATATTTTTCTACGATTCGTGCGCCGTCGTCGAATACGGAAACGGTAAATTGCTCGCCATTTTCCTGTTGATATCGCTTGAGATAGTCAAGTACCAGTTGGCAACTTGCGGGATCGTCCTCGACCACGCCGATTCGAATATTGCGCATTGCAACCTCCCCGTTCTGTCTTTCGCTCCGCACCATTGTCTTGCATGATGGCGATAAATGCGTGTATTTACTACGCCGTTAATCCCCTTTTGCTAGCAGAGGCAAACAGCGCGACTCGCGACACGCATTGACAGTTTTAGCGTTGTATGTATCATGGAACGTGGCTCAACGAAGAGAACCTTCGCTAAACCAAAGAAATAAATTAACGCTTTGAATTGTGGCTTTGTCGAAGTTGTAAGCCGCAAGGCGAGGCACCGAAAGAAATCCCTTTACAACGGATCGTGAGGCACGTACCTGCCTCTGAAAGGATGACAAATCATGGCAGAAGTCGTATTCGACCATGTTACTCGTATCTACCCGGGCAACGATAAGCCGTCGGTGGATGATTTGAATATGGACATCAAGGACGGCGAGTTCCTGGTGCTGGTTGGCCCGTCTGGCTGCGGCAAGTCCACTACTCTGCGAATGCTCGCTGGCCTTGAAGAGGTCAACAAGGGCCGCATCCTCATCGGTGGTAAGGACGTCACCACGATGCAGCCGAAGGACCGCGACATCGCAATGGTGTTCCAGAACTACGCTCTGTACCCGCACATGACCGTGGCCGACAACATGGGCTTCGCCCTGAAGATCGCCGGCACTCCGAAGGAAGAGATCCGCAAGCGCGTCGAGAAGGCCGCTGAGATCCTCGACCTGACCGAGTACCTTGATCGTAAGCCGAAGGCTCTGTCCGGTGGCCAGCGTCAGCGCGTGGCCATGGGCCGTGCAATCGTCCGTGAGCCGAAGGTCTTCCTCATGGATGAGCCTCTGTCCAACCTTGATGCCAAGCTCCGCGTGCAGACCCGTACCCAGATTGCTGCTCTGCAGCGCCAGCTGGGCGTCACCACCCTGTACGTGACCCACGATCAGACCGAAGCTCTGACCATGGGCGACCGCATCGCCGTCATCAAGCTCGGCGTCCTGCAGCAGGTCGGCGCTCCGACTGAGCTGTACGATCGTCCGGCCAACGTCTTCGTCGCTGGCTTCATCGGCTCTCCGTCGATGAACATCAACACCCACCCGGTGGTCAACGGCAAGGCAAAGATCGGCGAAGACACTGTGGATCTGCCGGCCGAGGCTGTCAACAAGCTCACCGCTGAAGACAACAACCAGATCGTTGTCGGCTTCCGTCCGGAAGACGCTTCTCTGGCTGCCCCGGATGACACCAATGCCTTCTCCCTCAAGGTCATGAACGTTGAGGATCTGGGCTCTGACGGCTACATCTACGGCAACATCATCACCGATGGCTCCGCTGCCGAGGCATCCACCATGATGTCCGATCAGAACAAGCTCACCACGATCCGCGTGAACCCGCGTGCTCTCCCGAAGGTCGGCGATACCGTCAAGATCAAGATCGACCCGTCCAAGATGCACCTGTTCGCTCCGTCGACCGAGCTGCGTCTGAACTGAGCTGATATCGAGTAACCAACCGTTGGCTGTTTCTTCAGGGGAATATCCTTTACGGAAATCGGCTGGCGGGTGGCTGAATAAAAACTTGGCGGAAGCTCGAACTTCCGTCAACCATTAAACGAGACGTGCTCTTCCTCTCTTATCGTCTCGTTGGAGAAGCCCCGCGTCGGTGCGGGGCTCTTTTGTTTTCCGCAAGCACGATATCGGCTTGTAATGTCTGTTTGTAGCATCGATCGCAATATTCGATCGTAATATGAGAGGGATAGTGAGATTCCAGTATTGAGATCATCGCATATCGGCAGGTGAAACGGATTCGTCCATACTTGCTTCTTCGGGTAGGTCAACAGGTAAATTGTTGATTCATGGAATCTCTTGAATTGCCACAGATGGATCCCCGTGTGCTGAAAGCAACTTCCGTGAAGGCCGAAGATCCGGCTGCCTCATCTCCGGAGCCGCATGCGCTGAAAATCACCGCCGCAAGCTCGAATCCAAAGATGTTCACCCTGCCGTGGGAAAAGCCGCTGGCTACTTGGCCGGAAGACCTGCTGGCCAATCTTCCGCGTGGTATTTCCAGGCATGTGGTGCGTTTCGTGCACGTAGGCGACGAAGTGTACGCCATGAAGGAAATCACGCGCAATGTGGCGGAACGAGAATACGAGCTGCTGCGTCGCCTGCAGAAGCTGGAACTGCCGACCGTGCAGCCGATCGCCGTGGTCACAGGCCGTCATAGCCGTGAAGGCGAGCCGCTGGAAGCGATCCTTGTCACCAAGCATTTGAAGTTCTCACTGCCGTATCGTGCGCTGTTCGCGCGTAATCTGCGCCCTGATACCGCGGAACGACTGATCGACGCGTTGGCCGTGCTGATGGTGCGTTTGCATTTGGCTGGCTTCTATTGGGGCGATGTGTCACTGTCGAACGTGTTGTTCCTGCGCGACGCCTACGCGTTCTCCGCATTTTTGGTTGATGCGGAAACCGGTGATCTGCAGATTAATCTGACGGAAGGCCAGCGCGAGTACGACGTTGATTTGGCCCGTACGAACATTATTGGCGAATTGATGGATCTTTCGTCCGGTTCGCTGCTGCCGAGCGGTGTTGACGAAATTGCGATCGGCAACCGTTTGGTGGATCGTTACCATTCGCTGTGGAGCGCGCTGACTGATACCGACAAGTTCGGTCCGGATGAGATGTGGAAGATCGAGAAGCGCGTCAACAAGCTCAATGAGCTTGGTTTTGATGTGGATGAGCTGGAGATGAAGACCGCCGAAGATGGCAAGCGTGTGCTGGTGCGTCCGCGTGTGGTCGATGCCGGCTATGCGAATCGTAAGCTGCTGCGATTGACTGGTCTTGATGTGCAGGAGAATCAGGCTCGTCGACTGTTGAACGATTTGGATGCCTACCGCGCTTCCACATGGCGTGAGGGTGAGGATCTTGAGATTGTCGCCACTGATTGGATGCGCGAAGTGTTCGAACCGACCGTGCGCATGATTCCGCGTGAATACCGTTCGCAGATCGAACCGGCTCAGTTCTTCCATGAAGTGCTTGACCACCGTTGGTTCCTGGCCGAGAAGGCGGGTCATGATGTGCCGATGGCCGAGGCGGTGCAAAGCTATGTGGAGAAGGTGCTTCCGCAGTACAAGCTCACCACGAAGGATGTGGACGCGTTGAACGCCGAAGCCGATTCCGGTGTGATCGACGACGAATACACCTACGACGATCCCGACGACGGCTACAACCCCGACGACGATCCCGACGCAGCTGTATGGGCGCATTGATAGAAAAAGCTCCAGTGGAGCTTTTTCTATCAATATGCCCTGAGACGAGGCGATAGCCGCGCCGAAGGCAGTATTGAGTCTGCGGCGTAGCCGCAGTCAAAAATTGCAGGGCCGAGCCGTTAAGCGGAGGACCACTAATAATCCTCCGCTTTTTGTTATCCCTTCACACCCCTCACTTTCAAAACTCAAAAAAATTTTTGACTTTTAAAGTGAGAGAACGTGTTGCGAGAGATCGTTGGCGGGGGAGTGGGTCTGCGGTAAGCGCAAAATCAATCCAAGTACAGATTTGCGCAACAAAATGAGCGGATAATCCGTATGGACTATCCGCTCATATGTATTTCGGACTTGCTGCCTTGTTGTGCTTACTTCCTGTTGCTTCGTGTTGATTACTTCGCGTCAGCGGCGGCACCGGCCTCGCGGCGGGCGCGTGCGACGGAATACAGCGTGATGCCCGCTGCGACGGAAGCGTTCAGCGATTCGACCATGTTCGACATTGGGATGCCGGCGATGGAATCGCATGTCTCGCGTACGAGACGGCTCAGGCCGTTGCCTTCGGAACCGAGCACCACAACCAGCGGATCGGTTTCGAAACCGGTTTCGCCAACGAGGGCGTCGCCGCCACCGTCGAGACCAACGCTGTAGTATCCGCGTTCCTTCAGGCTTTCAATGGCTTTGGTGAGGTTCACCACGCGGGCGACCGGCATGTGCGCGGCTGCGCCTGCGGACACCTTCCATGCGGCTGCGGTGACCGAAGCGGAACGACGTTCCGGCAGGATCACGCCGTTGGCGCCGAATGCGGCTGCGGAACGGATGACCGCGCCCAGATTCTGCGGATCGGTGACGCCGTCAAGCGCGATGAACAGCGGACGTGCCGCAATGCGTGCGCTTGCGGAGTTGGCCGCTTCCATGGCGCGGGACTTCTTGTCCGCGCGTTCCACCAGCTCGGCGAGCGAGGAATACTGGAACGGCTGCGCCTTCATCACCACGCCCTGATGGTTGGAGGAGCGTGCGATACGGTCCATTTCCAGTCGGTCGGCTTCCATGAGGTTCAGTCCGTGAATACCGGCGAGACGAATGATTTCGCGCGTGCGATCGTCGTGCTCGATGCGTGCGGCCACATACAGCGTGCTCGCGGGCACGCCGCAGCGCAACGCTTCGAGAACGGCGTTGCGACCGATGACGAGATCGTCGGATTCTGAGCTGAACTTTGCCGCGCGACGGCGTGCCGCCAGTCGCGGATCAGCCATCTTACGACGATTGGTAGCCTGCTTTTCCTTGTAAGCCTTGTGATATACGCGATCTTCGGCCTTGGGGGTCGGTCCCTTGCCCCTCAGCGCGTTACGATGCTTTCCACCCGACCCCTTGGTCGGTCCTTTTTTCATTGCCATAGTTGTCCATTCTCCCAGCACCCCGGGAAAAGGCTACTGGCGTCGCGTCCGCTCGATATTGCTCGATATGATGGCAAGAATGGAGAAGAACAAAGAGATTTTCGGATTGCCCCTCATGTTCTGGGGCTTGTGGGTCACGCTGCTTATCCTGTGGATGGGCCGCTTCGTCACGTCATTCCTTTCCATGTATCTGGTGTCTGACATGCATGTCAGCGCGGGCGTGGCCGGCACCATCGTCTCCATGTACGGTTTCGGCGGCATCTTCGGCTGCCTGTATGGCGGCGCGCTGTCCGACCGCTTCGGCCGCCCGGCGATGATCGTCATCGGCAATCTCGGCTCCGCCGCGATGCTGGTCCTGCTGGCGTTCATCGGCAATCCGTGGATCATGGCGATCGCGCTGCTGGCCTACGGCGCCATCTCATCCATGCCGCGCCCGCGGTCGCGGCGTACGTGTCCGACGTGGTGCCGTTCCGCAAACAGAAGCGCGCGTATTCGTTGCAGACGTGGGCCGCGAATTTCGGCTTCGCGATCGGCCCGATCATCGCCAACCAGTTGGTGAAGATCTCCTATGCGCTGATGTTCTACGCGGAAGCCGCGGTGCTGGTGTTCGCCACGATCTTGATGATCGTGTTCTTCAAGGAAGTCGGGCTGGGCAAGCGCCCGCGGGGCGAGGTCGCGCCGGCGCGGGCGTCGCAAGCCGCGGAATCAGCTGCGGGAAATGCCGTGGAACATGCTGTGAAACAAACCGGCGAATCGCAGCGGCCGCAGCGGTTCTCCGTATGGCGCAGCTATCGTCGCGCATGCGCCGACGGCGCGCTGATGTCGATGGTGGTGCTGATGTTCCTGTACACGCTGGCGTATTACCAGATCGTCAGCGGCCTGCCGATTTCCATGACGCAGATCGGCCTTGGCACGGATGAATATTCCAGTCTGCTGACCATCAACGGCGGCCTGCTGTGTCTGCTGCAGATTCCCGCGATCGGTCTGTTCCAGCGGATGAGCAACACCCGAGTGCTGGTGCTCGGCATGTCCATCACGGCGGTCGGATACGCGTTCCAGATCGGCGCGAATTCGTGGGTGGCGTTCGCAATCGCGACCGTGCTGTGGACGCTTGGCGAGCTGGGCACGTTCCCGATTGCCGCCACAACGGTGGCGAACATCGCGCCAAAGGATGTGCGCGGCACCTACCAAGGGTTATACAACCTGGTGTGGTCGCTGTCGAACGCGTTCTCGCCGTTGGTCGGAGGCTGGATTCTCAACGCGTTCGGCAGCCGTGTGCTGTGGATCTGCTGCACGGTGATGTTCGTCATCGTGGCAATCGGCTTCTACGTGACGCGCGGCCCACGCGAACGCGCCGCCGCCCGCAATCTCGCTGTTGAGGAGGGGTAGCCGGCGTACGTGAAAAGCGGGAGGCCGCGATTCCGTTTGGAACCGCGGCCTCCCGCTATGTGATTTAAGGATTGGAAAGAAGAGGGGCGAGGTGCTGTGGCGCCTGTGCCTTGCCTCCCGTCTAGGAAGCGGTCTTACTTGTTGAGGACCTTCTTGAAGAGGTCGGAGGAAGCCTTGGCGAGTGCGAACTGGCCGAAGCCCGGATCGATGGAAGCGAGGTTGGCGTTGATGACCTGGTTGAAAGTGTTGTTCTTCATGATGTTTCCTTTCGTTCGGCTTGGCGGCGCGTATCTGTTTTCTTGTTTATTCCTCTGGCCGCTGCCGTAAGTCTGTGTTTGTTGTCTATTTTCTTTTCTTCGTTCTTCTGTTGTGCCTTCATCTTACGTCGGGCAAATCGACAATGTCATGCGACGATCGTCACTTCTTTTGTAAAATCATCGGCTAATCTTGAAGAAAAAGTAACGTTCGCTGAAAATTGGCGGACGCATCTTATAGTCCATATTCTTTGCGTCTCTTGTTGGCTTTGATGTAAGCGTCACTATCGGAACGAATGCCAACGACGATGATGGTCATGATTCCATTTCGCAGTAACGGTTTGTAAACAACGCGAATGCCGATATCCCTGAATTTGATTTTGCAAAGCCTGGAAAGTTTCGTTCGTTCGGCATTGCGTAACGGTTTGCCATACCCGCCTTGCGAGGTGGGCAGTGGGTTTGTGCGAACTTTCTCGATTCCCTTGAGTACTTGGATTTGCTCGGCTTTGCCGAGTTTGCGCATGTCTTTCTTGGCTTCGTCAAGCCATTCAACTTGCCAGTTCATGCGAGTTCCGGCTCAGGTGCCTCGGCGAGGTCGCTTGGGGAAATGCCGAGATCGAGCATGACCTCTTCGTTGCTGATAGTTGTGCCAGTACTGTTGTCGAGTCTTTTTTCGGCAAGAAGCAAGTCTTCGTTGTCTTCGATTCGTTCCATGAGAGCGCGATAGTTTTCGATATTCATGAGAACGTAGGACGGCTTGTTTCGTTTGATCAGAATGACTGGATTGTGGTCGGCCCGCTGCAACAATGCGGAAGTACGACCATTGCTGAGCTCGCTGATTGGAGCAAGGTCATCGAGTATGTCAAGTGCGCTTGCCATGATAAACCTTTCTTAAAACCGAATTTCATACCCAATTATATACCAGTATTAATACCAAGATTCATGGTTGTGCGACTTTGAATCTTGGTATAAAAAGCGATTTCGCTATGGAAAGGGCACCGAGCTGTTGCTTGGTGCCCCTGGGAAAACAGAGATAATCAGACTTTACGGCCCGCGCCGCAAAAATTACTTGCGCTTGGACTTGCCGAAGGTGAACGCACGTACGATCGCGACGATGCCGATCGCCACAAGCGCGCATCCGCCGAACAGGATCAGCCAGGTCGTGGAGCTGACGGGGGAGAACAGCACGATGAAGCCGGCGACGATCGACAGCAGCGCGTAGATTACGGCCCATGCGGAGCTTGGCATGCGCCACGATTCCACGAGCGCCATCACGCCTTCCAACATCCAGCCAAGGCCGACCACCATGGTGATGAGCACGGCGAGTGTGGCTCCGGAAAGCGCCGCGTTCTTCAACATGACCACACCGCCGACAGACAGCATCAGGCCGATCAGAATGTCAAGCACGCGCCATCCTCCCGGAAGCCCGAGTTCCACGATTGCGGTCACAATGCGGACCACACCGGAAACCACAAAGTATGCGCCGAGCGCGATTGCGGCGACTTTCAGTGTGGCGCCCGGCCAGATCAGCAGTGCCAGGCCGAGAATGACGGCGGCGATGCCGAGCACCGCATACGTGCCGCGGATCGCGTTCTTTGCCTTCTTCGGGAGCCATTCCTCCACGAGCTTGAATGGGCTGATCGGCTGCCAATTGTTGGTGCCGTTGTCAGCGTCGGATTGGCTGTTCTGCTGTCCGTATGGTTGGCCGTACGGCTGACCGGTGGTGTAGCTCGCGTAGAAGAAGCCGTTCTGGTTGGGATTCGGGTTGGCGTTGGGACCGTCGAAGTAGCATGGGGTCTGAGGCTCGCTTTGATACGGATTGCCCGAATTGTTGGGATTGCCGCCCTGCTGCTGGGATTGCGATTGCTGGTTTGGTGCGTATGCCCCGTATTCCGGCCGGCCTTGCGGCTGCTGTCCGTTGCCGCCATTTTGATTCGGATTGTTCGCATACGGGTTGTTCATTGCGTCGCTCATGATGGCCCCTTTCCTGGAAGAGCGTGCTTCGTGACGCTCGGACGCGCGCGGATTTGCCCGCCTGCGCTCGAACGTTTCGGAAGTTCTGCCCTCATTCTAGGCAATCTGTCTAATTTAAGCCATCAACAAAATCCCCCTCATCGTCCATTTTGATGGTCTGATCGCATGTTTTTTCCGAATTGTCGCACGATCTTGCGAAATCGTGAGGCAGAACTGCGAATCGTGAGGTCGAAAATCAACTTGCGGCAAAACGAATGCCTCCCGATCCTTGAAATCAAGAATCGGGAGGCATTTCGCACGTAGGAATCGACTGAATCCTTGAAACTAGAACAGGTCGAGGGCTACGTCGAGGTTGAGCGGCTGGTCGGCGGGCAGCTGATACTGCTCGTGCACCGGGCTCATCCAGGAATCGTCGCCGCCGACACCCATCTGAGCGGCGAGCACGCGCAGGAACATGTGCTTCGGCTCCGGAAGCTCGTCCTGATGCAGCGCCTCCTCAAGCATCGTGCTCGAATACGGCAGCAGGCTCATCGCAAACGGCTTCGTAACGCCGGTTTCAGTATTCGCAGTCTGGCTCACGCGCAAGCCATGACCGGAATCGTCCGTAATCTCAGCCCAACGCACGTCCTCATGGTTGCCGGTTTCCTGCGGCAGCAGATACGGCGCGCGATCGCGGAAGGCGTTCGTATCCCAAATGCCCAGCTTCGCATGCTTGCGGTCGGCGTACGTTTCCTCCGGGCCCACACCGTAGAATCGCAGATTCGAATACTCGACCGGCAGCATCCATTCAATGCCGAACGCCGGAATCGTCGGCAGATCGCCGTCCTTTTCACCCGGATACGCAACATGCAGGTCGACGTGACCGAGCACATCGGCAACGTAACGAATGGTGACCTTCGTGCGCTGCGCAATCGCAAGCTCGTACGTGTAAGTGACGGAAACTGCGGTTTCGCCAATCGGCTCAACCTTCGTATCAACGCAACGCGCATACTTTCCGGCAACCGCCCATTGTGCACGCTCGAACGCATGGCCCGCGCCGCGATCATTGTCGGTCAGCGCACGGAACGTGGTGATCAGCGGTTTGCGCAACACGAATTCGCGCTCGCCAAGCTTGTACGACACCATGCCACCCTGTGCAAGGGAGAACAGGGCTTCACGGCCCGCACTGCGTGCGCCGATATTCCAGCGGCCCAAGGTGATCGCTCCATCGGAAGTGGTGTTAACTGCATCGCCCGCAGAGACGTTCTTGCCACCTGCAACCACGCACTGGCCGAACGAAAGCTCATACCCAGCCGGAGCCCAATCGCAAGCGGAAGTCAACTGCTGGGACGCCTCCAAAACCAGCTCCTGCGCACTTGCACGGTAATCGTCAACTGGCCAATCGATCTCAACATGTTCACTTGCTCCTGCAGCAACATCGAAGCGGCGCGAAGAAGACCAAACCGGCTTGCCATCAGCCAAAATACGCAACACAAACGTGGAATCAGCCGTCGAAACAAACAGATTGTCGTTGATGATCGTGATGCCGGAAGCATCGACGGCAATGTGCACATTCGCATACAGCTGCTTGACGTCCTGCGCCTTCGGCGACGGCGTGCGGTCGGCGAACAGCAGGCCGTCACCAGAGAACTCGTAGTCGCTCGGGCGGTCGCCGAAATCGCCGCCGTAGCACATGCGGCCGTTGCCGTCGAGAATCGCCTGATCGATGAAATCCCAAATAAATCCGCCCTGATACTGCGGGTAACGCTCCAAAGCCGTGTATTCGTCCATATTTCCGACGGAATTGCCCATGGCGTGCATGTATTCGCAGGAAATATACGGCTTCTTCGGATCGGACTTGAGATATTCCTCGATTTCGTCGGCATGCGCGTACATGCGGCTTTCGATGTCGGTCACATCGTCAAACGCGCGATCATGCACGGAACCCTCGTAATGCACCGGACGGTTCGGGTCGATCGCGTGCGCGTGGGCGTGCATCGCGCGGAACACTGCGCCGGCGAACGACTCGTTGCCGAGCGACCAGATGAGCACGCTCGGATGGTTGTAATCGCGGCGCATCATGCTGTTGATGCGGTCCACGCACGCGCCCTCCCATTCGGGCTTGCTGCCCGGAACGGCGGTTTCGGGGGTTTCGATATTGTTCGCAACCCAGCTGCCGTGCGTCTCCATATTGGTTTCGTCGATCAGGTAGATGCCGTATTCGTCGCACAGGTCGTACCAGTATTCCTGGTTGGGGTAGTGCGAGGTGCGGATGGCGTTGATGTTGTGCCTCTTGCAGAACATGATGTCGTCGATCATGTCTTGCCTGGTGATGGCGCGGCCGCGCTTCGCGTCGAATTCGTGGCGGTCGGCGCCCTTGAAGACCACGCGCTTGCCGTTGAGCTTCATGATGCCGTCTTCGATACGGAATGTGCGGAAGCCGATACGCTGCACGATTTTTTCGACCAGCGGGCCGTCATGGCCGACGACAAGCACCGTCAGCTCATACAGGGTTGGCTCTTCGGCGCTCCACGGCGCGATGTTCTTCAGCGCACCGGGAATTGAGGATGATCGTCTCGTTGGCACACTGCGTGGATTCCCACACCACAGTGCCGTTTGCGTCACGCAGTTTCGCCTTGACGGTGGCCGCGTCGTTTGCATTGCGCAACTGCAGGGTTGCATCCAGCGTTCCGGCGGCCGTGGAGGGATTGTAGCCGGCTTCGATCTGCACGGTTTCGACATGCACGCGAGGCTGTGCGGCGAGTTCCACGGAACGGAACAGGCCATGCAAACGCCAGAAATCCTGATCTTCCAGCCAAGAGGCACTCGCGTATTCGTAGCAGGCGACGGTGAGCACGTTGTCGCCGTCAACGTTCAACGCTTCGGTGATATCGAATTCGTTCGGCGTGAAACCATCCTCGCCATAGCCGACGAACGTGCCGTTGAGCCACACATAGATCGCGGTGGCCATGCCGTGGAAGGTGAGGCTGACGGTGCCGCCATTTTCCAGCGTCACGGCGAGCGGACGGTCAAGCGTGAAGGAACGGCGGTAGATCGCCACATGATTGTTTTCGGGAACGTTCGGCTCCTGCGGATCCTCGTGGCCATCCCACGGATACTGCACATTCACATATTTGTTCTTCAAATAGCCGGCCATCTGCAGGTGTTCGGGCACGTTGATCGCGCCGAAACCGGCATCGTTGAAGTCAGCTGCGGCGAACGGCGCGTTTTCCACGTCGATGGATGCGGCCTGAGTAACGTTTACTTTCCATACACCGTCGAGATTCTGCTTCGGTTCGGTGGCTTCGCCCAGGAAATACCGATGATTGGAGTGCGCGGGCTTGCGATTCACCGCGAATACGGTCGGATCGGTGAGCCAGCTTGCGTTCGCCTGCCGCGCCTGCAGGATGCGCGATTCCGGAACCCCTTGCGTTTGCTGTGATTGTGCGGCTTCTTGAGCTGCCATAGTAACTACCCCTATCCATTGCGACGTTGCCAATGTACGCTACGAATCATAGCGTAAGTAATTTTGTTTACTAACATCCGATAACATATCACACTTCCGCCAAAGATGGTAGCGACATTGCCGTCGGTGTTGCCGTGTAATCGAATGCGCGGTCGAAATAAGATTGCAGATTATGTTTCACGATTTTGTGAAATCTTGACAAAAGACGGTGCGTTGCGCTCTTGCAAAATGGTCACGGTGTGTAATAATGGCAGGAATGCACCGATGGCGCACGTCCGGTGTCCACAACCGCGCAGCATTGCCCTGTCAGACGGAATCTGTGAAAATCGCAATTTTCCGCAGTTTTCGCACTATCGCAACGGCAGGGGAGGGCTGACTACTCCGCGGCGCTCCCAAGGAGATCATCATGGTTGATCGCAAGGAAGATCAATCCACCCAATTCCGCGATACCAGTTCGGGAAATTTCGAACAAGCAGCAAAAACCGCGACGCAAACGCAAGTCGATCCGTCGCTCGCCGATGCGCAAACCGTAGCGCAATCGCTTGGTGTCGATTTGAATACCGGCCTGAGTCAAGCGGAAGCCAAGCGTCGACTCGACAAGTACGGACCGAACGAACTCGCGTCCGCACCACCGGTGCCGAAATGGAAGAAATTCCTCGAACAATTCAAAGACCCCCTTGTCTACCTGTTGCTGGCTGCGACCGGCATTTCGCTCGTCGCATGGTTCATTGAACGAGCCAACGCCGTACCGGGTGCGGAAGGCGGCGAAGCATTGCCGTTCGACGCCATCGTCATCGTGCTGATCCTCATCGTCAACGCGGTGCTCGGCTACATCCAGGAATCGAAGGCGGAAGCCGCCGTCGAAGCGCTCTCCAGCATGACCGCGCCGCAAACCAACGTGCTGCGTGACGGCAAAATCGAACGCATCAACACGGTTGACGTGGTGCCCGGCGACATCATCGTGCTCGGCGAAGGCGACTCCGTTTCCGCGGACGGACGCCTCTTCGCCGCCGCCAGCCTACGAATCGCGGAAGCCAGCCTCACCGGCGAAAGCGTGCCCGTCGGCAAAAAGACCGACACCCTCGCACAGGCGAAGGCCCTCGGCGACCGCGCCAACATGGTGTTCAACGGCACGTCCGTAACGCAAGGCACCGGCCGCGCCATCGTAACCAGCACCGGCATGGGCACGCAGGTCGGTAAAATCGCCGATCTGCTGCAAGCCACGGAAGACGACGAAACCCCGCTGCAAAAGGAAATGAACTACGTTTCCAAAATCCTCGGCAGCGCGGTATGCATCATCGCGGTCGTGGTGTTGGTCGCGCTCGCGCTTACCGAAGGCTTCCAAGACGTTCACGATGTGATCGATTCGCTGCTGTTGGCCGTTTCTCTGGCGGTTGCGGCCGTGCCGGAAGGTTTGGCTGCGATTCTTACGGTGGTGCTCGCGCTCGGCGTGCAGCGCATGGCCATGCACAATGCGATCGTCAAGAAGCTGCATTCGGTGGAAACGCTCGGATCCGCGTCGGTGATCTGCTCCGATAAGACCGGCACGCTCACCCGCAATGAGATGACCGTGGAGCGCGTGGTCACTCCGAGCGGCGAAGTGCAGCTTACTGGCACCGGCTATGCGCCGGAAGGCCGCATGGTGGTCGATCCACAGACCATGGAACATGCGCAAATACGCGGGATCATCGAATCGGAAGCCGTTGCGACCCTTGCCGTGGGCGCGTTGGCGAACGACGGCGAACTGCGCGAATCTGCTGCTTCTGCCGGAAATGCGGAAAACGTAACGTGGGAGGCGGTCGGCGACCCGACCGAAGTCTCACTCATCGTCGCAGCACGAAAAGTGAAGGCGGATCGCAAGTACGCCAACTACGAGCGCGTCGGCGAAATCCCGTTTACTTCCGAACGTAAGCGCATGTCCATCGTGGCGCAAGACAACGCTGACGCCAGCCGTCTGACCGTCTTCTCCAAGGGTGCCCCCGATGTACTTCTTGGATATTGCAGCAGGATTGCGGTCGGCGGTGCGGTACGTCCACTTACGGAAGGCGATCGCCAGCAGATTCTTGCGACTGTCGAACAGCTTTCTTCCGATGCATACCGCACGCTGGGACAGGCTTATCGTCCGCTCGGTACCGCTTCTCTTGCGCAAGTGCCGGGAATCATGCTGAATTCCGCAGGTCATGTTGCCGATATTGCGGAACAAAGCGATGTGCTTGAGAACGATTTGATTTGGGTCGGCATGATCGGCATCATCGATCCGCCGCGCACGGAAGTGCGTGATTCGGTTGCCGAAGCGCATCGCGCCGGCATTCGTACGGTAATGATTACCGGCGATCACCCGCTGACCGCGGCGCGCATCGCCACCGATCTGGGCATTATCGACAAGGGCGGCAAGGCCATGACCGGCAGCCAGCTTGACGAACTATCCGACGAAGCGGCTTTCGACAAGGTGACCAGTGAAGTGTCCGTCTATGCGCGAGTCGCGCCGGAACACAAGCTGAAGATCGTTGAATCCTTGCAACGGCAAGGCAATATCGTGGCCATGACCGGTGACGGCGTGAACGACGCTCCCGCAGTCAAAACCGCCGATATTGGCGTCGCCATGGGCATTACCGGCACTGAAGTGACCAAGCAGAGCGCGAAAATGATCCTCGCCGACGACAACTTCAGCACCATCGTCGCAGCCGTGCGTGAAGGACGCGGCATTTTCGACAACATCCGCAAGTTCCTGCGCTACCTGCTGAGCTCCAATGTGGGCGAAGTGTTCACCGTGTTCGGCGGGGGTGATGCTCGCCGGATTCCTCGGCATCCACCCAGCCCGGCAGCCAAGCGTGACCGTGCCGCTGCTTGCCACGCAGCTGCTGTGGATCAACCTGCTCACCGACGCGGCACCCGCGCTCGCCATGGGCGTCGACCCGTCCACCGACGATGTGATGGCGCGCAAGCCGCGCAAACTCACCGATCGCGTGATTGACGCCGAAATGTGGGGCGACATCATTTTCATCGGTGTGATTATGGCGGCCGTCACCCTGATCGGCATGGACATGCACTTGGACGGCGGTCTGTTCACCGACCGTTCCGTCGATGCGATCGGTCACGACGCACAAATGACGGAAGCACGCACCATGGGCTTCACGATTCTCGTGTTCGCGCAAATGCTGAACGCGCTTGCCTCGCGCTCGCACTTGCAGTCAGCGTTCGTCGGACTGTTCTCCAACAAGTGGCTATGGGGCGCGATCGCGCTGAGCATGGTATTGCAGCTGGCGGTGATTTACATTCCGTTCCTCAACACCGCTTTCGGTACGGTACCGCTCAGCGTCGGCGCATGGGTCGAATGCCTCGGCCTTGCCATGATCGTGCTCATCGCTTCCGAACTGCGCAAATGCGTCCTCCGCGCCAGATAACGTCCGAAAGTGCGCAAGATTTCGGACGCTATCGTTTGTGAAGTCAATGATTGAAGGGCTTCTCTCTTGCCTAATCCTTTTGGTGAGATGGGAGGTGCGCGGGATGCATTCGTTTGTCGAAGTATGGCGTCCGATGAAATTTAAGTGTTGTATCTAAATCAGATACAACACTTAAATTCATATCGGCGATACGCTTCTTTTAGGAAATCTGTTGGATCGCATTGAAGCGCTTCCGACAGACGCCTGGCTGTATCCAGCCGCATGCCTGAGGTTGAGCGATAGCCTGTCTCAAACCAAGAGATGTTCGGCTGGGGAATCCCTGTCATCTCTGACAACTCGCTTTGCGTATAGCCGCGAGTCCGACGAATGTCTCTTAGACCGGATTCAGCGCAGTGGATTCCACCTCTCCAACCTTCGTCGGGATGGAGCTCCAACACGTTGCAGTGCAATGCTTTGGCAATTTGGCAAGCGGTGTCCAAATGCATATTGCGTACGGTTTCCGGATTGTTTTCGAACATGGCGAGACGATCATGATCCACGCCGGAGAGCTCGGCCAGCTGTTCTAGAGACATTCCTTCTTCGAGTCTCAGGTCCTGTAGCCTCATAAGCTGCGCTTCCATGCCGTTCCCTCCCTTCACGGTATCACTGCGGAATATTCTTTGAGTCAAAAGCCTGTTCATGAAAGGGACCATCCCGTCTTGGCAGGTCATTGTGCTCCGCTGCGCCCCACAGGATAACAGAATCCCCTCAACGTATCGTTCCGTCAATTCCTGATAAGGCGACTCATACGACGAACATGTTTTCCGGAAGGATAGGCTGGTTTCTGTGAAAAGGAGAAAGACGATTCAGTTGGACGGAATTTCGACACGCCGGTGGATGTGTTGTTTTGCAATGGTTTACGGGTCGTTCGTGAGGGGTCGGGTTGCGTGGAATGGGATTGTGCTGTAGGTTTATCTCTTGCTGCCGCTCGGCGAGTGGTTCCCCGGTTGGGGTGCCTCGAGGCGGGTGAGTGGTGGTGGTTTGAGAACTCAAGAGCGTATTTGTACTACTTCTTTATAGTCAATGATTGCCAGTTCATCGTCCGCT
>ENA-OPZN01000052-OPZN01000052.1-human-gut-metagenome-genome-assembly--contig:-NODE-52-length-49972-cov-4.583970_pt1 | contig 49972 bp, 42 predicted proteins | sample MGYA00242483_ERZ504503 | MGnify/ENA primary metagenome ERZ504503 (study PRJEB26092, sample SAMD00036285) | human gut metagenome | host: Homo sapiens | study: EMG produced TPA metagenomics assembly of... | reverse complement strand
GATTTCATCAACTGTTCCGCCGCCAGCTTGGCAGTGAGATACGCGGGATTCACGGCCAGCGGGTGACCACCGACTGCCCCGCCCCGCCAATTCACGCACATAGCCGATACGCTCGCATCACGTCCGATGTTCCTTCCGAAACCGGCCCTGCATATCTGGAAAACCTCGGCTATAACGGAGGCGGCGACAACGGGGGCGAGCCCGCGTTCTCCATCGTCGCCGACCACACCTATTCCGTCAGTCTCGCGGTACGTCCGGTTCATGGGCGGGCCGAGCTGTCCGTCGGCGTGGTCGATAGGTACGGCCTGCCGCTCACCAGTATCACTCGATTGTCGTATATCGTGGACTCCGATCCGCTTGACGATACGGAAGAGACCGGTCTGAGGCAGGACGATGGTGCCAATGCGCAGGATTCCGGCGTTTCGATCAGTCCGGATTCGTCGGATGGTGCCATCGCCATCGGCCGTGACGGCTGGTACCGGTTCAACGCCGACGTAACCGGCCTGAACACCGATTACGGCAAGCTGCGTATCACCATTGACGCCGGCGAACGCACCACGTTCGATCTGGATCTGGTGCAGTTCATGGATGCGGACTATTGGGGCGCGGGCGACCCGAAATGGCGTTACGGCAAGCTGCGCCGCGATCTGGTGGAAACCATTCAGGCGTTGCATCCAGCGTTTCTGCGATTCCCCGGCGGCTGCATCGTCGAAGGTGTGACGCCCGGCAATGAATATCGCTGGAAGGATACCGTCGGCTCCCTGGCCGCGCGACGCCAACAGTATTCGATGTGGTCGTTCAAGATGCCGGATGGTTCCAGCTATTCGCAGAGCTATCAGATCGGCTTCTACGAGTATTTCTGCCTGTGCGAGGACCTCAAGGCCAAGCCGCTGCCTACTCTGTTCGCCGGCATCGCATGCCAGTCGCCCGGCCGCGATCCGCACCACATGGATATCAATTCGGCCACCTTCCGCAACAATGTGATTCAGGACTACCTGGACCTCATCGAATTCGCGAATGGCGATCCGGAGTCCAGCTCGTGGGCCGCGGTCCGGCGTGATATGGGCCATCCAGAACCGTTCGGCCTGGACATGATCGGCGTGGGCAACGAAAATTTCGGGGCTGACTACGTGGCCAAGTTTGACATGATCAGCGAGGCCATTCACGAACGATACCCGGATATGCTGTGTGTGATGAGCGCCGGACTGTTCCCCTTCCAGCCGACGATGAAACGCAGCTGGGACCATGCGCGAGCGTTGGCCGCAACCGATTCCGGGGCACATGATTCCGCCACCGGTGACGCGATTATCGTCGACGAACATTCTTACCACTCCCCCGAATGGTTTGCATACCAAGCGTCACGATTCGACGCTTACCCGCGTTGCGGCGCCGGCGTCTATTTCGGCGAATATTCAGCCAACGGCTATTTTGCCGGCCAACCGCAGACCGAACAGGGCGCGAACACGTGGAAGTCGGCACTCGGCGAGGCCGCGTTCCTGACCGGTTGCGAGCGCAATTCCGACGTGGTGCGCATGACCTCCTATGCACCGCTGCTCGCGCATATCCCGGCTAAGGGGTGGGCGCAGAATCTTATCGAACTCAATCCGGCGCATGTGAACCCCACGGTGAATTATGAGGTGGAGCGGCTGTTTTCCACGCATCTGGGCGACACGACATATGCCGTGTCCATCGAGCAGACCGCGTCACGCCCCGCCAAACATCTGTATGTCAGTGCCACCGGGCATGACGGGGATGACGCCTGCCGTTACATCAAAATCGTCAATACCTCCGATTCCCCGGTGGATGTGACGTTGGAAATCGCGCGCGGACTGGCCGGGCTGGGCGCTCGCCATCGCGACCGGTGCGTTTGGAGGTGACGACGTTAAGCGCCAGTCCGACGGCGAAAACCACTATCGGATACCGCGGCGAGGCTTCGGGGCGATTGTGCCGGAACGTCGGGCTTACACATTGCCGTCGCCGTCTTCATTGCTGGCGATGAAGATCAAGCCGTACAGCGTCACGCTGGTGGCTTCGCGCTGATCGACATCGGCCATTAGGCCGATTCCTTTGCCGTTAGAATCACCCTCAAGGATGAGGGGGAATCGTGCAGATTCAGGGAATAATAGGGGCTATCCCCCATAGCGAATACAAGCACGGGAGGGCAGGATGGAAACCACGGCGGCCAGAAGACCGCCGGCCAACGATGAAGGAGTATGCGGTATGTTTATCAATCTGTTCCGCAGGCAGCGCCCTGCGCTCGCCCGGCTGGCCCGCAACTCCAACGCCTATCGTCAGCCGATGGTTGCGGCCGTATCATCGTCCGCAGTCGGCGTATCCAGCATCACCTCTGCAGCCAACACAGCCAACACAGACGGCGTATCCGGCGTATCCACGCTGGATGCCACCATCGGCCGCATCCACGACATCCCGCAGTCGGCCATGAGCCGACTGACCGGCTCCCCCACCGTATACGCGCGGTAGACCGGCCCAACCCACAACGGCGGCTCAGAGACTCGGCTCGATGATCCAGCTCAAGGTCAGCAATACGGCCAAAAACAGAACGTTGACGGCGGAGTAGACGGCCAGATACCGGCCTTTCTTGTGCGGGTATTGGCGCACGACGTTCTTGTAAGAAATAAGCGAGGCCATCGAGGCGATGAGCGTACCCATGCCGCCCAAATTGGTGCCAATGATCAGATCGCGCCATTGGTCGCAGAAGCCGGAAAGCAGAATCGTGGTGGGCACATTGCTGATGACCTGGCTGGAGCCGACCGCCACCTCCAGCGGATGGCCGCCGACCAGCGAGCGCGCCAGTTCGTAGAATTCGGGCACGCGCTTCATGTTGCCGATGAAGATGAAGAACATGCAGAAGGTGAGCGGCAGTCCCCAATCCACGTATTTGAATACGCGCCGATCGGTGAACAGGAACACGACGACCACGATCACGCACATCACCCACAGGGGAATCACGTCGGAGACGGCCAGTAGGCAGACGATGAACAGCAGCGAGTAGACGATGGTGCGCCAGCCGCCATAACCGGCGCCGTAGCCGGTGATACGAATCTCGTCGGGCTGGTGTTTGTTGCGCTCGGGAGCCAGCACGCCGGTTTCGAGGTCGCCCAGGTCGCCGACCGGTTTGCCGCCAAACACCACGGAAATCACGATGACCAGCAACACGGCCGCCGTGCCGGAATACGGTGCCATGATGCCGAGGAATTCCATGGTCGGCATGCCGGTCAGGGCTTTGAGATACAGGTTGTGCGCGTTGCCGATCGGGGTGAGCATACTGCCCACGTTCGCGCCAATGGTCATCAGCGTGACCACGAGGATGGTCTTATCCTCTTGCCCAGCCATGATGAGCACGGCCACCGCGAACGGCACAAACGTGACCAGCGCAACGTCATTGGTGATGAACATCGCGGAAAAGAACGTCAAAGCGACAAGCGTAATGACCAGTCCGCGCATGGTGCTGACCTTCTCCAGCAATCGCGAACCGATGATGCGGAACACGCCGATACGCTGGAATCCGCACACCACAATCATCAGGCAGATGAGCTGGCTGATGGTGCTGGCGTGAATGTAGCTTTTGTAATCGGCGTCCGGCGGCACAATGAAACACGAAATCAGGGCGAGTATTGCGGCGACGATGAGAATCGTCTCATTTTTGGCTACATTGATCAGCCAGCGTCGCATCCATTCCTCCGTGAATAACCCAATATCGCAACCATTCTATTTTACGCGCAGACCAGCATAAGGTACGTAGTCGCGTTGCGCTGGCGGACATGAGTTTTTGGACCGGTGCCGCACATCAGCCGCGCTCGTTTTTTATTTGGACAAGGAAACATTGAGTTTGCATGTCTTCCATACAATGAACTGCCGCGCAATGCTGTGCCCGTATATACGGCTGCATCATTGTGTGGCAGGCCAGACACGAATACCGTACGTGGCTGGCTCATACCAATGGAACATAGTTTCATTCGAGGAAGAGGAGCGATGAAGTTGCGTATTACCCCAGTATTCCCGGTCAAACGTTTCGCCGCCGTGTCTGCACAGAACGTGAAGAACGTGCAGTTCGATTACACGAACATGCCCACGTACAACACGATCACCAAGTAGCGCGCACTGCCGCACTGATCGGCGGCACTTGCCGCATACATGAATGGCCGGTGTGCTGCGGATTCCTTACCAAGAATCCGCAGCACACCGGCCATTATGATATATGCCGCAATACAGGGGGCAATCAGCCCTGCACCTTACCTCCTTGCGCGCTACGGTATCCGAAGTTCATCATCTCGCTGTTGTAGGCGACCACGCCACGGCCGACCGCCGGCAGAACGATCATGCCGCCATCGCCATGATGCGCGGCGACTTCGTCCAAAGTGGCCGTCGCGGCATCCTCGACGTTCTCGCCGGAGAAACGCACACGATCCGACACCTGATGGGCGGCGACCACCTTGATGAACGCCTCGCCGATGCCGGTGCAGGACACCGCCACCGTGGACTGGTTGGCGAACGTGCCGCAACCAGGCAGCGGCGAATCACCCACACGACCGTGCATCTGGTTGGTGATGCCGCCAGTGGACGTGCCAGCGGCGATATTGCCCTCGGCATCGCGCGCCACGGCACCGATGGTGCCATGCTTCTCCCACTCATCGCCACCGGACTGAGCCTCGGCCAAGGACTGACGACGCTGTTCGGTGATGAAGTACTCGTTGCTTTCGGTCGCGACGCCCCAATCGGCGATCTCGCATCGGTCGGGTCCGCGAACAGCACATGCTTGGTCTGCTCTTTGACGGCACGCGCCGCATCGATCGGGTTCTTCACGGTGCTTACGCCGGTGACCGCACCGACCTCGCCATCGCCGGTCATCAGGCAGGCGTCCATCTGGGCGATGCCATCGCTGGTCAGGGCGGCACCACGGCCGGCGTTGAATTCGGGAGCGTCTTCCATGACGTGGATGGCGGCGACCACAGCCTCATGCGCCGGTGCTCCGGATTCCAACAACTGGTATCCGGCATCGAGGGCGCGCTGCAGATCAAGTTCGACCTGGGCGATGCGTTCAGGCGTGCTGTGCTTGCCACGACTGCCCGCTCCGGCGTGAATGACAAGCGTGATGCCGGTTTCGCTGCCCGCCAGTTCAGTGGTCACCGGCGAAACGGAGGATGTGGTCATATCGTGTCCCTTTCTGGAGTCAGATGGATGTGCTGACGCCAACGTATCGTTGCTTCCGCATGTATGATAGCCGTTGATGGCCGCGACCGGTTCCGCATTTTCGCATCATCGGCTCGCGATGGCGTGACTCGTTACTGCGCCACCTCGCCACTACGCCAGGGGCAATGCGATGCCGGCTCGATCGGCCAGGTCACGCAACGACCACGTGGTCTGCCCCGTTCGCCCGACAACGCTATGCGCATGCCACAGCGAACTGATGATGGCTTCCTCGCTTATTCATTCGTCGAATGCACCCATCGATGTGGGTATGCAGCCATCAAAAAAACTCGACAACCGCAATGAGCCAGTCACTTGGCTACATCTGTGCTATCGTCTCGCCAATGATTCGAATGCCGGTATCAATGTCAGCAGCATCCGGGCGCACAAAGTTGAGACGGATGTGGGAATCATCCATTTCGTCAACGTCGAACACGCTGCCCGGCATGAACGTGACGCCTTGGGAACGGCAGGATTCCAATACATCCAGAGAGCGCACGCCGTCCGGTAAGGAAACCCAAATATAGTAGCCGCCTGCAGGCACGGTCCAATACACTTCATCCGGCGCATACCGCTCCAATGCTGCGATTGCTGCATCTCGTCGAATGCGGTAAGCCTTAATCAAACCGCGCAAATGTTCGGCGACGCGGCCTTCTTTAAGCAGTTCCAGGCAGATGCGCTGCGATGACGTGCTCGTATGCTGGTCGACCATGCGCCGCAGAGCCGCCAGCCGGTTAATCACATGCGGGTCGGCCACAACCCATCCCGTGCGCAGGCCCGAAGTGACGGTTTTCGAGAACGTCGACAAATACATCACGTATCCCGCATTCTCCATGCCCTTAAGCGGTATGGGGCGATGTGCGTCGGACGATTCCCCGCCGTACCACAAATCGCCGTAAGCATCGTCTTCCACGATCAGACACTGATAGCGCCGCGCCACGTCGATGAGTTCGCTGCGTCGTTCGGGCGGCAGCGTGGTACCGGTGGGGTTTTGGAACGTCGGGACGGTGTAGATGAGCTTGGGCCGGAATCGCGCGCAATAGCCGTCCAACAGGTCTGTACGCATACCGTGCTCGTCCACTGGAACGCCGATGATGCGCGCATCCGCCGAGCGGAAGGTCTGCAATGCCGGGAAGAACGTGGATTGTTCGACCAGCACGCAGTCGCCAGGATTGACGAATGCACGCACGATAAGATCGATGCCTTGCTCGGAACCGGAAAGCACCATCACGTTTCGTACATCGCACTGCACGCCGCGTGTGCTCATATGCTCGGCAAGTAATGCGCGGAGTTCATCGAATCCTTCGATAGGCGATTCTGGCTGACCGTCGAATTCGCGCGACTCAAACGCTTCAATGCTCACTGAACGCAACAAATCGTCGGGAATATCCGCCGGATTAGGCGAGCCGGTGGCAAAGTCGATGATGGTATCGCCGCGTTGCGCCCCGCTCGGCCGAGGCAATGTCGTGGTAGGTGAATCGGTTGGAATAGTCGGAGAACAACACCGACCACGGCGGCCGCACAACGCTCGGTTTCGGCTCCTCGTCAATCGGCTCATGTCTCACTACAGGAATCCGGGCAGTCTCAATATGCTGCAACGGCAGCACGAACGTGCCTTTGCCTACTTTGGAGGCGATGAGTCCCTCATCTTTGAGTTGCTGATAGGCCTGTAATACCGTGGTGCGATTGACCTCGAGGCGTGAGGCCAACTCGCGTTCAGGCGGCAGACGATAGCCCTCAGCCATTGCGCCGGAGACAATCTGTTCACGCAGCTCAGCAGCCAGCTGCCGGTACATCGGCACCGTGCTGCGCCGGTTCAGCGTGAACTGCATGGCAGATCGTCTCCTTGATTCGTCGGTCGAATACCAGTCTAACGGCAGACGAATCGGCTACAGCGACAGGAAGAGCTCGTGGATGCGGACGTCGTCCGTGAGTTCGGGATGGAAGGCGGTGGCGAGGATGTTGCCTTGGCGCAGGCCCACCACGTGACCATCGACTTCGGTTTCGACCGTAGCCTCGGGGCCGACCGACACCACGTAGGGTCCACGGATGAACACCAGCGGAAAGTCCGCGATGCGCTGTGGGTCGTCGGCTTGGCCGAAATCAGCGATGGCTTGGAAGCTGCCGAGCTGACGACCGTAAGCATTGCGGCGCACTACAGCGTCGAGCGCGCCGAAGTAGACGTTCTCATCATTGTCGAGCTTCTTGGCCAGCAGAATCATGCCAGCGCAGGTGCCAAGCACCGGTTTGCCGGCCTTGATGTGGGCGGCGATCGGCTCGAACAGGCCGGTGGAACGCAGGAGTTTGCCTTGCGTGGTGGATTCACCGCCAGGCAGGATGACCCGGTCGATGGATTCATCGAAATCCTCGGCCGCGCGCAACAGCTTCCACGGGGCGCCGAGTTTGTCGAGCACCGCCGCATGTTCGGCGAACGCGCCCTGCACGGCCAGAATACCGGTCACGCCGTGCGTGGCGGTTTCGGCGTCTGCGGATTCTTCTTTGGAAATGTATTCAACAGCTACAACCATGTTGTCCTCTCCGGCTTCGACTCCCGTCACTCTCCGCGAGCGGCCATGATGGTCTGAATCTCGTCCTCGTTGATACCGACCATGGCTTCGCCTAGGTTTTCGGACAGCTTGGCGAGCAGATCGGCGTCCTGCCAGTTGGCGGTGGCCTTGACGATGGCGGCGGCGCGCTTGGCCGGATCGCCGGACTTGAAGATACCGGAGCCCACGAACACGCCTTCGGCACCGAGTTCCATCATCAGGGCGGCGTCGGCCGGGGTGGCCACACCACCGGCGGCGAAGTTCACGACGGGCAGACGGCCGTTGTCGTGCACGTACTTGGCCAGATCGTAGGGCACGGCCAGCTGCTTGGCGGCCTCGTAGACCTCGTCGTCGCGCAGGCCGACAAGTTCGCGGATCTGCTTGTTCATGGTGCGCATGTGGCGCACGGCCTGAATCACGTCGCCGGTGCCGGGCTCGCCCTTGGTGCGAATCATGGCTGCACCCTCGGCGATGCGGCGCAGCGCCTCGCCCAGGTTCTTCGCACCGCACACAAACGGCACATCGAACTGGTTCTTGTCGATGTGGTACACGTCGTCGGCCGGGGAAAGCACCTCGGATTCGTCGATGTAATCGATTTCGATGGCCTGCAGAATGCGGGCCTCGGCGATGTGTCCGATACGCACCTTGGCCATAACCGGAATGGACACGGCTTCCTGGATGCCCTTGATCATGGCCGGGTCGCTCATGCGGGAAACGCCGCCGGCGGCACGGATGTCGGCGGGGATGCGCTCGAGCGCCATCACCGCGCAGGCACCAGCGTCCTGAGCGATCTTCGCCTGCTCGGGCGTGGTGACGTCCATGATCACGCCGCCCTTGAGCATCTGGGCCAAATTACGGTTGAGTTCCGCACGATTCTGCGTCATGAGTTTCCCTTCGTTCGACGCTGCTTGGTATCGCGCTTCATTATTGAACGGAGTGGATTGGCCCCACCCAAACCAGTCCAATTTGGATGGGGCCAATTCGCAACTTCTGCACCCATCCAATCCAACCTCCACATGTTTATCTCTCCCATTTGGCATGTAATCCCTGATTGTCAATCAATCACAGGCCAGGAGGAGAAGAGTTGGCATGCGTGCGATTACTTGCTATTCGCATCGTCCGCATCGCCCGAAATGCCATCCACATATTCAAGAATGTCGCCGGGCTGGCAATCCAATGCCGCACAGATGGCGGCGAGGGCGGAAAAGCGGATGGCGGAAACGCGATTGTTTTTGATTTTGGAAAGGTTCACGTTGGTGATGCCCACCTGATCGGCCAGCCAGTTGAGTGAGCGGCCTCGCTCGACCATGATGCGGTCGAGGCGCAGGACGATATGGCCTATGCCGGCCGGACCGGTGGAGTTTGAGTCAGCCGTATTCAGGCCGGTCTCGCTCGAATCAACGATGTTCAGGCTGTCCTCATTCGGGCCCTCGGTGTTCGGACCGGCCCTGTTCGGACCGGCGCCACGCGGGCCTACGGCGCTCTTCCCCCTCACAGCAGACCGTCGACTTCCCGTTGCAGACCCATGCCATAATCGAAGATGCGCGCAATCAGCAACAGGATAATGCCAATCATCACCATCATGCCGCTCATCCATAAGCCCCAGTTGCCGCCCGTGCCAGCCAGGAAACATACGATGAAGTTCACCAGACCCACAATCGGCGCGACAATCAGATACCAGCCAGCCCTGTTCAACCGGTCGGACACCATGCCTTGGAAAGGCGTGGCATCCCTGCCGTCTGCAAGCCACACCGTCAAATCCTTGCACAGTGCGGCCATTTCGGAGAACGCCAAGGCCAGTAGAGCGTAGACCACCATTCTCGCCAGACCGGTGGAGATGGTAGCTACCATGTTGACGGGACCGTCGTGGAAGTTCTGCAGATTATAGGAGTAGTCCAACAAGTCGCCCTTGATGCTGAGGGTGAACGCGCCGCCGACATTCAGGTCGACACTGCCGAAGTTCGCGGCGAACGAGCGCGGGGAAATGAGGAATACCACCCACACCACGGCCGCGAGCGCTGCGATGATCCATAGGAGCGCGGCACCGATGCGGGCCAGGATCAAGGCCGCGCCACCGGCCTTATCCAAACCGAAGGATAGTTTCTTTGTCGTTGCCATGATTGAGCCTCCGCTTCATTGCGCAAACCAAGCAACTCATACTTGCATTATACCATAATTTATCGTTTGTCATTAAAAAGTTAATATCAAACGAATAGTTGATGTGACATCGATGCTGCGCGATATATCTGACGTCGCTTCTCTCGCCCCGCCCGACTGCGGCCAGTAACCTCCCTCGTCAGAGGGAGAGATTACTAGCCAACGGTGTTGCCATAGATTTGGGCTTGGAGATCTTTGCGAGACAGTCTCCATACGGTGATTTGGCCGAGGAGGGTGATTTTCTCCTCGCCATCCGGCAGTTGGGCCATGCGGCGTTTGGCCAAACCGATCTGGCGCATGAAGCCCATGTCCAACAATCGGGTGAGAAGCTCAGTGGCGTAGCGCTGCTCCTCCGGCGTGGCAGGACGCAGCTGTACTGCGGCGGCACCGCCATTCACGCCAACACCTCCTCCCGACACGTTGGCCTGCACCGGCTGCGCACCGCTACCGGTGTCGTCGCCAGGCAGTGGCAACGGCATGACGGCCAGCTCGTTGATCACCTGATTGAGCATCGGTCCGCCGGCCTTGGTGAGGTTGTGCATCCACAGCCCCTGCGGGGTATCGTCGGATGGCAGTCCGCCGGCGGCCGCGATCGCCTGGAACAGGGTGCGGAACACCGAAGTCATGAAATGGTCGATGGTCAGCTGCCCGAACATGGTGCGGTCGATGGCGCGCGGCACCTGAATCAGCACGGCCATGAACTGCTGCTCGGCGATGAATACGGCGTCGTCGATCTTGAAATATGCCTGTTCGGCGGCGTCACGGCGCTCCAAGGCCTTGCGCGTGGCCGGATTGGCGTATGGGTTGGTGCCGGGTTCCACACGCGGCTCGTCACGCTCGAATCGATGTTTGGGCGCGTAGGCGTCCTCATCGCGCACGTGCATCTGCCGGCGTGCGTTCATCACCTCGCGGCGCATCACCTCAAGGTCCACGCCGATACGGCCCGCGGACTTGCGCGCGTAAGCGTCCCATAGGGAGCGGTCGCGAATCTGCGCCACCAGCGGGGCCACGGCTTTCATCGCACCCACTTGGCCGGGCGTGTAGGTCAGATCGAACCGGCTGATGGCGGCGTCAATCACGAAGTCATACAACGGTTTGGCGCGGGCGATCAGCGAGCGCACTGCTTCGTCGCCTCGCTCGATGCGCAGGTCGCACGGGTCGAGATTGTCGTCGGCCACGGCCACGAAGGTTTGGGAGAGGAAGGCCGAATCGAGGCCGAAAGCGTGCAGCGCGGCTTTCTGGCCGGCGGCGTCACCATCGAACGTGAACACGATGCGCGAGCTCAACGGCTGGTCCTTGACCTTCAACGGCCCGACCAGCTGGACCGCACCCAGCGAATCGTCGGCGATCAGGCGGCGCACAATCTTGGCGTGCTCGGCGCCGAACGCCGTGCCGCACGTGGCGATGGCGGTGTCGATGCCGGCCAAGTGCATGGCCATCACGTCCGTATAGCCTTCGACGATCACCACCTGCCGCTTCTTGACGATGGCGGATTTGGCCAAATCGATGCCGTAAAGCACCTGGGTTTTGCGGTAGAGCTGCGTATCCGGCGTGTTGATGTATTTGGCGGCGATCTGGTCGTCCTCATACAGCTTGCGCGCGCCGAAGCCGAGCGTGCGGCCGGTCGAATCGCGGATGGGCCAGGTCACTCGGCCGCGGAAATAGTCATAGATGCCGCGCTGGCCTTGACGGGCCAAGCCCGCGTCGAGGATTTCCTTCTGCGTAAATCCCTTGGAGGCCAAGTGGCGCACGAGATTATCCCAGCCTTGCGGCGCGTAGCCGCAGCCGAAACGTTCGCAATCAGCTTGGGAGAAGTTGCGGCCGCCAAGCAGCTTGCGGGCGGGCAGTGCTTCCTTGGTCAAGATCTGGGAGACGAAGAAGCGCTGGGCTTCCTCGCAGGCTTCCAGCAGTCGCGTGCGCTTGGAGCCGGTGTTCTCGCGCGCCGGGCCGTTGCCGCTGTTCTCGTAGTGCAGCTCGATATGGTACTTGTCGGCGAGCAGTTCCACGGCTTCGCGGAAGTCGATGTTTTCGGATTGTTCGACGTATTTGAATACGTCGCCACCCAAGCCGCAGCCGAAGCAGTGCCACACGCCGAGCGAGGGACGCACGTTGAAGCTGCCGGTTTTCTCGTCGTGGAACGGGCACAGGCCCACGAAGGTGCCGGTGCCGGAGGGCTTAAGCGTTACGGTCGCAGATACAATGTCATACAGGTCCGCGGCGGCGCGCACCTTCTCGACATCTTCTTTCTTAATCATTCCGACCATAAGTCTCTAGAGTACCGCCTCACCTGAGACACGGTAAATTTTTACCGTCGGTTATCATTTCTTCCGCGAAACTCCCTTCAGTCGCCTACAGCGACAGCTCCCCCTCACCCGAGGGGAGCTGGCTCGCGCAGCGAGACTGAGGGAAGCGCCCGCCCAACACGCCCTCAGCACAAGATGGAGTGCAGGGCCAGGGCGGAGTTGTCGGTCAGGCTCGCGACCTGATCGATGGCGACGCGCAGGCGTTCGTCGTCGTTGGTGGATTCGTTCCAATCGGCCAGGAACTGGCTTTCCAAAGCGTCGGATGGGAGCGGCGAATCAGCCATAAGCACATCGACCAAATCCGATACGATCTTGAGCTCCTCCTGATGGAATGGCTCGCGCTCGCGAGGCGCCATGACGAAGTACACGGCGATGCCCTTCAGCGCCACGATCTCGTAATTCGTGTTCTCGGGAATCACGATGTTCGCGGAATACCGGGTCAACGGCCCGGGCCCGTACGTGTCGCGCGTGGCGGTTTCCACCGACCAGCAGAAGCGGCCGATCAAATCGGACGTAATGTTCTTAAGCTGTGCCAACGATTCGCGCGAACCATTGAAATATGCAGGGAACAAATACTCTCGGCGCAATCGCATGAACGCGGCCAGCAGCTTGTCGGCATCCCACTTCGCCCCATACCATGCGCGCGTCTGCTCGATGATGTGGTCCAGCATCTTCGGATCGGCGAGCACAATCGGATCGAACGCGCCGGTGGCGATGGAATCCTCGACGTCATGCACGGAGTAGGCGATATCATCCGAAAGGTCCATGATCTGGCATTCCATGGGCTTGGTAGCCTGAGGCGCGCCGATCTTGAGCCATCGGAATACCGGCTCGTCATCCGGGTAGACGCAGAATTTCTTCGACCGCTCCCCCTTTGGGTGTTGGTCGGCTTCGGCCAAGGTCCACGGGTATTTGACGGCCGCGTCCAAGGCCGCACGGGTCAGGTTCACGCCGGCCGAACGCCCGTCCGGGTGAAAGATCTTGGGTTCGAGCCGGGTCAGGATACGCATGGTCTGTGCGTTGCCTTCGAAGCCGCCTATATTGCCGGCGATGTCGGCGAGCGCACGCTCCCCATTGTGCCCGAACGGCGGGTGACCAAGGTCGTGGGCCAGACAGGCGCAGTCGACCACGTCCGGATCACAGCCGAGCAATGCGCCGATTTGGCGACCGATCTGGGCGACTTCCAGCGTATGCGTCAGTCGAGTGCGAGCGAAATCGTCGGTACCGGCAATCAGAATCTGGCTTTTCGCGCCCAAACGCCGCAAAGCGGACGAATGAATCAGTCGCGCGCGATCGCGCTCGAACGCGGTGCGTGACTTGGATTTGGGCGGCTCGGGTGCCCATCGCTCCTCGTCGAAGGCGCTGTAGCCCTCGTCGCTCAGCACCTTGTTCCCCATCCAAAGTCGTTTCCATATGCCAAGCATAGGCACACATATCGGCCGCAGTAATCCCGACTTCCCGAATATGTGCCACTGACGTCAACTCAACGGCACATATTCGGGAGATTGGGGCCGATTTCCCGAATATGTGACGCTCAGCACATATCAGTGGCACATATTCGGGAAGAAGGGATTACGGGGTGCCACCGTATGGCGTTAATGCACCTTATAGCAGCGTGGCGGGGTCGAGTTTGGCGAGGTCGGCGGCGGGCAGCACTTCGGCGGCATGCTCGTAAAGGCGCGGGATGCGGTTGCGCAGGCAGGTGAAGATCTCGTAGCTGATGGTGTCGGCGGCGCGGGCCCAATCGTCGGCGGTAGGCTCAACGTAATCCTCGCCGCGGCCCGGGCCGAACAGTTCGACCGTGTCGCCCTCGTGAACGCCGAGTTCGGCGGCGGATCCGTGCAGGTCCACGATGAACTGGTCCATGCACACGCGGCCGCACACGCGGTAGATCTTCGGGCCTTCGGTGGTCATGATGCGCACCGGGCCGCCCGGCTTCTCCACGTGCTTGGCACCTTCCATATCGAAACCGGAAGCGGAGCGGTGGATGCCATCGGCGTAGCCCAGCGGCACAATAGCGGTCGAGGTGTTGTCCGGGGTCAGGTAGGTGCGGCCGTAGGAGATGCCGTGGCCGGCCTCCACATCCTTGACCGTGCCGAGCTGCGCCTGCAGGCGCATGGCCGGGGCCAGATGCCAGTCGCGCGGGGTGCCCATCGCGGGATCGGGCTCGTAGCCGTACAGGCCGATGCCGGGGCGGGTGAGTTCGAAGTGAATCTCCGGGCGGTCCAAAGTGGCCGCTGTGTTGGCCAGGTGACGGATCTCCGGCGGAATGCCGGCCTGTTCCATGCGGCGCGTGAAGTCCTTGAATGTTTCGATCTGGCGGTCGGTGGAGGACACGAATTCGGACACATCGGGCGAATCGGCCACGGCGAGATGGCTCCACTGACCCACAATATGCAACACGCCCTCTTTGGCGAGCGGCACGAGTTTGGCGAGCGCGGCGTCGAATCCGGCCGGTGTGAAACCGTTGCGACCGAAGCCGGAATCGACCTTGACGTGTACGCGGGCGGGCTTGCCGAGCTTGCGTGCGGCGGCGGCCACCGCGTCGATGCCGGGCAGGGAGCCGACCGATACGTCGATGTCGGCGGCGATCAGCTCGTCGAACGGGACTTCGGTGCCGTTGTATACCCAAGTCAAAATATGGCAGCGGTCGGGGCCGATGCCGAGCTTGCGCAGCAGCAACGCTTCGTGCGACTGCGCGGTGCCGAGCCATGTGGCGCCGCCGGCGAGCGCGGCCAGGGCGGCGGGCAGCAGTCCGTGGCCGTAGGCGTCGGCCTTGACCACACCCATCACCGCCGTGCCGGAAGCGGGCCCGCCGACCACGGAGACCAGGTGGGCCATGTTGTCGCGCATGGTTTTGAGGTCCACGATGGCCTGTGCGGGGTATTGGCGGCGGGCGGCCGCATAGTTGGCCTTGCCCTGCTCGGACGAGAATGCGATTTCAGGTGCTGCGTTCATGCTCATAGACACCTATTGTTGCGCGAGAATGTGACGTGTAGTCGCAATCGTCTGTTTTCGCCCGGCAGTCGTACACTAATGACCGATATGCGGTTTCTCGGAAGCCGCCTTTGATTCCCGGCGTTGAGGCGTGCCGGGATCCCGGAAATCCGTCCGGTTCAGCCCCATAATCCTAGATTTCATGAGAGAAGAACATGGATCTGTTTCGTAAGAAAAGCGTGGATCAGCTTGTCGCCGAATCCACTCCCCTCAAGCGCACGATGCGCACCTTCGATCTGACGATGCTCGGCATCGGCGCGATCATCGGCACCGGTATCTTCGTGCTCACTGGCAAGGGCGCGCTGACCGCCGGCCCGGCCCTGTCCGTATCGTTCCTGCTGGCCGCCGTCTGCTGCGGTTTTGCCGGTCTGTGCTACGCCGAGTTCGCCGCCATGGCCCCGGTGTCCGGCTCGGCCTACTCCTATGCCTATCTGGCGTTCGGCGAGCTCATCGCCTTCGTGATCGGCTGGGATCTGATTCTGGAGTACGCCCTGCAGGCGGCCACAGTGTCCGCCGGCTGGTCGGGCTACTTCAACAAACTGCTGGAAGGCTTCGGCCTGCACCTGCCGGTCGAGCTGACCGCCGCCTACGGCACCAACCCGGACGTCACCACCTACTTCAACCTGCCCGGTTTCGTCATCGTGCTCATCATCACGTGGGTGCTCTCCATCGGCATCAACCAGACCAAGCGCACCAATGACGTGATGGTGCTCATCAAGCTCGCCATCATCGTGCTGTTCATCGTGTGCGCCGTGTGGTATGTCAAGCCGTCCAACTGGCAGCCGTTCTCCCCGTACGGCATCTACACTTTCCAGCCCGGCTCCACCCAGCCGTACGGCATCGTGCCGGCCGCTTCCATCGTGTTCTTCAGCTTCATCGGCTCGATGCCGTGTCCTCTTCCGCTGAGGAGACCATCAACCCGAACAAGACGCTGCCGCGCGGCATTCTGCTGTCCCTGGCCGTTTCCACCGTGCTCTACGTCATCATGACCCTGATCATGACCGGCGTGGTGCCCTACAAGGAGTTCGCCAAGTACATCGACGCCCCGGTGGCCGGCGTGATTCTGGAGACCGGCATGAACTGGCTCGCGGTGATCGTGAACCTGGGCGCCCTCATCGGCATGACCACGGTGATGCTCGTGCAGCTGTACGGCCAATCCCGTATCTGCTACGCCATGAGCCGTGACGGCCTGTTCCCGAAGTTCTTCGGCCACGTGCACGAGAAGTACCGTACCCCGTTCAAGCACCTGGTTCTTCGGTCTGCTGACCGCGTTCGCCGGCGGCTTCATCAACATCAACGTGCTGTTCGAGCTGGTGAACATCGGTACGCTGTCCGCGTTCATCATCGTGTCGGCCGGTATTCTATGGATGCGCAAGACCCAGCCGAATGCGCCCCGCGGCTTCCGCGCGCCGGGCGTGCCGGTCACCCCGATTCTGGCCATCGTATTCTGCTTCGTGCTCATCGCCGGTCTCAACTGGGAGACCTGGGTGCGTTTCGCCGTCTGGTTCGGTCTGGGCCTGATCGTGTACTTCGGCTACAGCCGCAAGCGCTCCAAGCTCGGCCTTGAGCAGAAGGCCGGGGCTGACGCCAAGGTCGCTGCGACTGAGGACTGAGGACTGAGGTCTATCGGCTGACCGATAGCCGATGGCTGCTTTCGTGAAAACCGTACGCTGAGTTACTTTCAGCGTACGGTTTTTGCGATATGAGGCCATGTCGGAGACCACCCTGGACCGTATGGTCCGCAAGAGCGTCAAGGAGACCTTGAACGCGATGCCCGCTACCAGCGGTGCATGGTGCACTTCGAACGCAACGTCCTCGCCAGGGTCACCCCCGCAACCGCGAGGTCAGACGGCGCACGCGCATGGTCGGCAGCTTCCCCGACGAACGCAGCGCGTTGATGCTCGTCTGCGCACGCGTGCGCTATGTCACGTCGAACGAGTGGTCGACGCGCCGCTACCTCGACATGTCAAGACTCGGTGAGACTGTACGGGAAGCGAACCGATCATCGCCACAGGGACGGGCGAAGACCAAAGTGCGCAAGATATCGGGCACTACCCCAGCGCAAGCTCTCCCAAGGCATCACCGCCGGTGCCGTGAAATAACACCCCCCAGCAGCCCAGCCCGCCCCAGACAAAACGCCGTGGCGGGCCGGGCCTGCGACAGGAAAGGAAGTAAGCATCATGCTCGACGCATTCACCACAGCGAACCCCGCGCCGGGGCTCGGACAAAGCGCCTTGGATGCCGTGGCCATGAGGGCACCCGGCCGCACCCGCTGCATCAACGCCGAAAACCCGGACGGCGGCAAGGGCCGCGCGGCCATGGCGGCCAGCGCGTTGGGCCCCTCCCGCAAGGGAAGCCCCTGCATCAGCACGGTGAGGTCCGGGGAATCGGTGACTTTGATGGACGTCGAGGGCCCCGGCGTGATCCGTCACATCTGGATGACGGTAACCGACCGCACCTCCCCCACCGGCCCCGACGTGCTACGCAACCTGATCCTGGAATTCTACTGGGACGGCGAGGACTCCCCCTCGGTGCAATGCCCGATCGGCGACTTCTTCTGCTGCGGACACGCCCAGTCCTGCACCATCAACTCAATTCCCGTCATGGTCAACCCGAACCGGGGCTTCAACTGCTACTTCGCCATGCCGTTCGAACACGCGCGCATCGTGCTGCGCAACGACCACAACGAGGACGTGCCCGCGTTCTTCTACCAAATCGACTACACCGAATACGACCAGCTGCCGGCCGACACGATGCGCTTCCACGCGCAGTGGCGCCGCCAACGCGTCACCGAACTCGCCCACGACTACGTGGTGCTCGATGGCGTCGAAGGACACGGCACCTACGTCGGCACCTACCTGGCGCTCACCGCGCTCGAAAGCCGCTGGTGGGGCGAAGGCGAATTCAAGTTCTACATCGACGGCGACGGCAAATACCCCACCTGGTGCAGCACCGGCGCCGAGGACTACTTCGGCGGCGCCTGGAGCTTCGCCGAATTCGACGAACACGGCCGCATGCACGAGCGCACCTTCACCGGCCCATACCTCGGCTTCCCGTTCTACTCGCAGAACCTCGCCGGACGCGAAAGCGCCTACTGGGACACTGCCACCCCCGTGACCCGCGGCCTATACCGTTGGCACATCCCCGACCCGATCTACTTCGAGCGAGACCTGCGCGTCGAGTGGCAGCAGATCGGCACCGAGGAAGCCGGCAACTTCGAACGACAGGACGACGTGGCCACGGTCGCCTACTGGTACCAAAGCGAACCACACAAGCCATTCGCCCCAATCGGCGACCGCGCGTTCCGCCGGCCACGGTGACTTCCTCGATGCCTGTCGGCCGATGGGGCTCCATCGGCCGACAGGCATCGCCATGTCTTCTCCATTCACCTGCGCGGTGAATGGATTGGCAACGGTGTGTTACCCGGGATTCGACTGGACGCCGCCGCACGACGACAGCATGACAGCCGCAAGCACCGTCACGACGCCCCGACCCAAACGTGTTCTTCTCACACACTGATTCTACCGTCAGAAACCGATGACGGTGCAGAAACGAGCACATCAGCCGGCAGCCACACTCACCACTCGTGGCGCTGATAGGCGATTCTGGTGGTGTCGACCGGCCGGTCGAGCAGCTGGATCAGGCCGCAACGGGCGAAGCCGGAGCTTTCGAGCACGTGCTGCATGGCCTTGTTATTGGGGTGGGTGTCGGCGCGCACGTTGCCGTAGTGCTTCAGGGCCCACCTGATACAGTCGCGGGCCGCGTGGCGCACCAGACCGGATGCGGCGATGCGGTGGATGGTCACATAGGCGTCGTTGTCCAGCCAGGCGCCGTCGATTTTGGCGTAGGTCGGATCCTCGCCCGGGCACAGGGCGAACTGGGCCAGAATGCGTTCGTGGCCATTGCAGGTGTCGACCAGCAGCATCGTACGCTGGTTGGCGATGTCGTCCTCAATCATCGATTCACGCGGAAATTCGTTGCCCCACTGGGTGGGGTTGCCGTTGGCGGCCATCAACGCGCGTGCGCGTGCGTAGATTTTCTGCATCTGCGGCAGATCGCGCATGGTGGCGTGGCGGAAACGGCGGCCTGTCGCCTTGTTTGCAGCGTTCGACTGAGTCACTTCCACCTCTCCAACATGCCAAGCTACCGATGTGCAGCGGCCAACGATTAACTGACGGCAAACCTACCATGCCATAGGCACAAACATAGGCACAAAGAAACCCCGTCCGCGTGGTATGCAGGGGCGGGGTTCTTCCATGCCGATTGGCTTGCGATCAGACGACCTTGCGCTCGAACGGGTCGGAGCTGATGCCTTCCTCAAGGATCTGCTTGGCCCATTCCTTGGCGGTGAACAGGCTGTGGTCGCGATAGTTGCCGCAGCTCTTCTCGGTGGTGGCGGGCACGTCATCCCACGTGGCCTTGTACGCGATGAACTCCAACGATTCCTTCAGGGCCTTGGCCACTTCCTCGGTGGGGTGGGTGCCCCAGGTCAGCAGGTGGAAGCCGGTGCGGCAGCCGAACGGCGAGCAGTCGATGTAGCCCGGGATACGTTCGCGCAGCAGCACGGCGATGGTGTGTTCGATGGTGTGCAGGCCGCCGGTGGGGATGGCCTGCTTGTTCGGCTGGGTCAGGCGCAGATCATAGTTGGAGATCACGTCGCCGTGAGGGCCCGTTTCGGTGTCGATGTAACGCACGTACGGCGCCTTGACCTTGGTGTGATCAAGCTGGAATGATTCGACGACGGGCTTTTCGGCCGTTTCTTCTGCCATGCTGTTGCCTTTCTACTTGCCGAGTGTTCGGTCATGAAGCATCGAACAGTCATCGTAGTCGAGCCAGCCCAAGAACGCCCGCAAATACTCCGCAGTTCGCTATAGGAGATTGTTATGACGCACTCCCGGCATTGAACGAGGCGATGGCTTGCATGAAGCGCTGGCCGTAGAGGTCGAGCTTGTGTTGACCGACGCCGTTGACCGCCAGAAATTGCGCGTTGGTAACCGGCTTGATGCGGGCCATGTCGCGCAAGGTCTTGTCGGAGAACACGATGTACGGCGGCTTGCCGATTTCCTGGGCGATGGTGCGTCGCAGTTCGCGTAGCTTCTGGAACAGCGATTCCTCGTCATCGTCCGGGATATACGAGCCAGCGCATCGCCGGGAACATTGGCGGAATCGGCAGTATCAGCCACTCCCCCGCTCCGACCGGAACCGGCCGCCTCCGACTTGCGTTCCACCCGTTTGATCTCATAGTGGAAGTCGGGAGCGGCGGTTTCGGCCGCCCGCGCACCGAACATGACGATTGGCATACGCCCTTCGGCGATTGACAGGTACCCGTCCGTGGCCATCTGGCTCAACACGTCGCGCACGCGAGCCTCGTTCACGTCCTTGAGCATGCCGAAGGTGGGCATCCGCTCCGGGTTCAGCCATGCCAGATCCTGTGCCCGCGAACCGCGCAGGATCTTGACGATCTTGCCGGAACCGACGCGCTGCCCCACGTCATGCACGCAACGGCTGATCGCCTGCGCCACGCGGGTCACGTCGATGGTCTCGAACGTGCTTTCGCAGTTCGAGCAGGCACCGCATTTGCCGGACTGCGAAGAGTCCGCCGCAATGTCTTCACCCGCCGTGGAACCAGCATTCGGCGACAATTCCTGACCGAAATACCGGGTCATATACCGGTGCAGGCAGTCGGTGGTGCGGCAGTAGCCGACCATACCGTCCAGCAGCCGGCGCTTGGACTGGCGAACGATTTCCTGCTCTTCGGGAGTCAATCGTTCGTTCTCATAATCGTTATCCAGCAACCGACGCCGGGTGACGATGTCTGACTCATTCCACAGCAGCGTGCATCGGCTGGGCTCGCCGTCACGGCCCGCGCGGCCGGCCTCCTGATAGTAGGCTCAATGGATTCGGGCAGATTGTGGTGGATGACGTAACGCACGTTGGACTTATCGATGCCCATGCCGAAAGCGTTGGTGGCCACGACCACCGGCACCTTGTCGGTGATGAAGTCGCGCTGGGCCGCCTCACGCGCGTCCGGCGACATGCCGCCATGGTAGGCAACGGCCGGATGCCCCATCTGGTTCAGCGTGTCGGTGAGCGCTTCGGTGGTCTTGCGGGTGGCGCAGTAGACGATGCCGGATTCGTCCGGATGGTCGGCCACATACCGCGCCACCCATGCGGCCTTGTATTTGGTTTCCAGTTTGACCACATCAAAATACAGGTTCGGCCGGTCGAATCCGGTAACGGTGACGGCCGGATTCCGCAATCCCAGCAGTCCCACGATGTCCCGGCGCACCCGTTCGGTGGCGGTGGCGGTGAACGCACCCACCGGTGGACGCTGCGGCAGCCCGGCGATGAAATCGCCGATACCTAAGTACGACGAGCGGAAGTCCTGACCCCACTGGGAGACGCAGTGGGCTTCGTCCACGGCGATCAGCGAGATCGGCGTACGGGCGGCAAAGTCGCGGAATCGCCCGGTTTCCAAGCGTTCCGGGGCCACGTACAGCAGTTTGATCTGCCCGGCGGCGGCTTGGGCGAACACCATCGCCTGCTCGTCGGGAGTTTGAGTGGTATTGATGAACGCGGCCGGCAGACCGAGGTCGTTCAGCGCATCGACCTGGTCGCGCATCAGGGAAATCAAGGGAGATATGACCAAAGTCATACCCGGGCTGAGCGCGGCGGGAATCTGGTAGCACACGGACTTGCCTGCGCCGGTGGGCATCACGCCCAAGACATCGCGTCCGGCAAGCAAAGCCTCGACAATTCCTTGCTGTCCGGGCCTAAACGAGTCATAGCCGAAGTATCGTGTGAGCGCCTCCAGCGCCGCCTGATGTGCTGTCATAAACGACCAGTGTAGGCCGACCGCGGCTGGATTTCAGCGTATAACGGAATACCTCGCAACGATGTACGTAGCCCTTCCGTATTATTATGCGTCAAGGAACGTTATTCCCGGCATATCGCACGATATGCCGCTTTGAGAGAACTAAGACGGGGCATTTTGATGGCCAACGATACATTTTCCTTCTCCTCTCCTGACGATCAGGAGACGGCGGTGCTGCAGCCTGTGGCCACCGATGGGCTGTTCGCAGCCGCGGATTCAGGTACCGCCACACCACAGCAAAGTGACAATGGCACCAATAACCATGCCGATAATACAGCCTATGTGGGTGAACATGTTATGGCATCTACCACCGCTAAATCACATGGCAAGGCCGCATGGATTGCCATCATAACCATATTTGCAGTGTTGCTTGCCGCATTAATAGCCTATTTCTTCGTCGGACGTTGGTACTTCCAAGACAAGGCTGCGCCCGGTGTTCATTTGGGCAATGTCTCTGTCATGGGCCAGACCCGCGAAGAACTTGCGAATACTGTGAAGCAGCGGCTGAATAACACCACGGTGACGTTCACCGCCGAAGGCAACAGCGTCAAAGCCTCGCTGAAGGACCTTGGCGTCACCGTCGACACGGATAAACCGTGGATGCGCTGTTGAACGCGAAGACCGGCGACGTGGCCAAGCTCAATATTTTCGATCAGCCGCATATCGCTCTGACCGCCACCACGGACAAAGAGACTGCCGAACAATTCGTCACCGCCGGCCTGGTCGATGAGGCCGACCGAGCGCAGATTGCCACCGTTGTCTACAACAAGAGCACCAAACAGTTCGACTACACCGCGGGTCAGGACGGCAAGGGCCCGGATACCAATGTTGTCAATGCTGCAGTCAAGGAGGCCGTCGCGACCCCGGGCGAAAATGCGACGGTGCCGGTCAAGCTACAGACTGCAAAGAATCCGATTGATGACGCGAGCGCACAGCAAACACAGTTTGACGCCAATGCCAGGCTTGGCCTCAAACTGACCGTAGACAACGGCGTGAACAAGAGCGTCACCATCCCGGCCGATACCATTGCCTCATTCCTCAAGCCCACGGTGAATAAGGCGGAAGGCACCATGAGTCTGGTAGTCGACCGCGATGCCATCACCAAGTACGTCACCAGTGACAGCGTAACCAAAGAACTGACTGTTCCCAAGGTGACACGCGAGGTCTACATCACGCCGAAAGACGAAGGCGGCGTGGAAATTGGTGCCGATAAGACACTCGGCGTGGATGGTATTGAAGTGACTGGCGCCGGGGACGCCCCCGAACGTCTGGCTACCGCCATCGAGCAGAACCAGTCCACTGATTCCACTGTGGCTGTGAAAGACAGCCCGTATGATGTCAAGCAGGTCGAGGTGCCTCATAACTTCGATACGGCAAATGGCGATAAGTGGGTTCATGTTGATCTGACGAACCAGACTGCCACTGCATATCAGGGCACCACGGTGGTCAAGAAGTTCAACATCGCTTCTGGCAAGCCCACCGCCGATGGTTCCATGCTGTCCGATACCGGCACGTTCTACGTGTATCTCAAGTACGAATCGCAGACCATGGTTGGCGAAGGCTACAACCAGCCAGGCACGCCGTGGATTTCCTACTATAACGGCGGCGAGGCCCTGCACGGTGTTCCTGCATACATGTGGGGCGAGCACCCCATCTATGTGCAGCAGGGTATCCCAGCTCGCACGGCTGCATCAACATGCAGGTGGCCGACGCCAAGTGGATGTACGACTTTGCCACCATCGGCACTCGTGTGGTCGTTGATGGCACCACACCGACTTCCGGTCAGGCGTTGCGCCCGGCTGGTGCGGATGCCACCGGATGGCAGGGCGGCAACGCCAGCTGATTCGATCCATGTTTAATCGATAACGGAAAATCCCCGACCTTGTGGGCCGGGGATTTTTTTGTAGGTACCAATCGATAGCGAGTCCGCCGATAAGCGTGGTGGCACCGTCAATACGGTGCCACCAGTACCGTCAGTACGGTCAGATACGATCCAACGCCTGCTTGAGATCGGCGATAAGGTCGTCGGCGTTCTCGATACCGACCGAAATACGCACCAGATTGGCGGGCACCTGCAGGGTGGTGCCGGCCACGGAGGCGTGGGTCATGGCGGCGGGCACCTCGATGAGGCTTTCCACACCGCCGAGCGATTCGGCCAGTGTGAAGATCTGCGTGTGGTCCACGAAGTGCTTGGCCGCCTCGGCACCGGCCGCGAGCTGCACGGAGACGATGCCGCCGAAGCCGCCGTGCATCTGGCGGGCGGCGATTTCATGACCCGGGTGGGACTCGAGGCCCGGGTACCAGACGCGCTCAATCACATCAGAGGGCTGGGATTCGAGCCATTCGGCCACCTTCAGGGCGTTGGCACTGTGGCGCTTGACGCGCAGATCCAGGGTCTTCAGGCCGCGGATGTCCAGCCAGGAGTCGAACGGGGAGGGCACTGCGCCGGCGGCGTTCTGCAGGAAGGCGACCTTCTCGCGGGTCTCCTCATCGTTGACCACCACGGCACCGCCGACCACGTCGGAGTGGCCGCCGATGTACTTGGTGGTGGAGTAGACCACCACATCGGCGCCATCGGCCAGCGGGTGCTGAAGGGCGGGCGAGGCGAAGGTGTTGTCGACAGCGACCTTGGTGCCGTACTTGTGGGCGACTTCGGTGGTGGCCGCGATGTCGGTGATGTTGAGCAGCGGGTTGGACGGGGTCTCGACCCACACATACTGGTAGTGCTTGGAGGCCAATGCGGTTTCCACGGCTTTCAGATCGGTGATGTCCACCACGTCGAGGCCCACACCCCACGGCACGAACACCTTGGAGAGCAGGCGGTAGGTGCCGCCGTACACATCGTTGCCGAGCAGGATGTTGTCGCCGGGCTTGATGGTGGAGCGCAGCAGCACGTCGATGGCGGCCAAGCCCGAGGAGAAGCTCAGCGCGTACTTGCCGCCTTCCACGGCGGCGAGCTGCTCGTCGAAGCTGGTGCGAGTGGGGTTGATGGAGCGGGAGTAGTCGTGGCCTCCCCTGAGGCCCAACACGCCATCCTGCTTGAAAGTGGAGGTGGCGAAGATCGGCGTGACGACCGCACCGGTGGTCGGGTCGGGCTCCTGGCCGGCGTGGATGGCGCGAGTGGCGATGTCGGTGTTGGCGAACTTGGCGTTGTATTCAGCGGACATGATATTGGGTTCCTTTCGGGATTGTTCCGTATTCGAAGGTAAAACAGGTGCGGTTGGTTAGTGCGGATGTTGGTATTGATTCTTTTGATAGCTAGTTATGGAGTCCGTCCCCAGCTCCCTCATCAGAGGGAGTTCCGTTAAGGTACTGCTCGGCGAGGGAGGGCTTGCTGGTGCGTTCCACGATGTCACCGTAGCCGTTGGCACGCATCCAGTCGTCGTTGAAGATCTTCTCCAAGTAGCTGCGGCCGGAATCAGGGGCGAGCACCACCACGATCTGGTTCTCGTCCAAATCATTGGCAAGCGCGTACTTGATGGCGCTGGCCACGGCCATGCCGGACGAGCCGCCGACCAGCAGCGCCTCCTCGCCGGCCAGACGGCGGGTCATTTCAAAGGCTTCGGCGTCGGACACGCGCACGATGTCGTCGGTGATGTTCCGGTCGAAGGCCTTGGGATAGAAGTCCTCCCCTACGCCCTCGATATCGTACTGGTGGACTTCGTCGCGTGAGGAAGCGGAGTAGATGGAGCCTTCCGGGTCGGAGCCGATGACCTTGACCGCGCCGTTGGAGGCTTCCTTGAGGTACTTGCCGGTGCCGGAGATGGTGCCGCCGGTGCCGATGCCGGCCACGAAGTGCGTGACCTTGTGGTCCGTGGCCTCCCAGATCTCAGGTCCGGTGGTGTAGTAGTGGCTCAGCGGGCCGTTCGGATTGTCGTACTGGTTCGGGCGGAAGCCGCCGGGAATCGTATTGGCCAGTCGTTCGGCGACCTGATAGTAGGAGCGCGGGTCGTCCGGGCCGGCGTCGGTTGGCGTGACGATGACTTCGGCACCGTAGGCGCGCAGCACCGCGCGCTTGGATTCGGAGACCTTGTCCGGCAGGGTGAAATCGTGCGGTAGCCGCGCTGCTGGGCGACCAGGGCCAGGCCGACGCCGGTGTTGCCGGAGGTGGGTTCGACGATCACGCCGCCGGGCTTCAGTTGGCCGGACTGTTCGGCGGCGTCGATGATGCGTTCGGCAATGCGGTCCTTGGAAGATCCACCGGGGTTGAAGTATTCGACTTTGACGGCGATGGTGGCTTTGACGCCGGCCGCCTGCGGAATGTGGTTGAGCTTGACGAGCGGGGTGTTGCCGATGAGTTCTGCGAGGCTGTTGTGGATGGTCATGTGAAGTCCTTCGTTGCTGGGGTTGTGGGGTTTTGCTGCGTTGCGTTCGTGAACCGACGTTCCCAGACGAATGGACTGTGGCTTTAGTTTGAAATCGAGTATCCCCGCTCACTGTACGGTGAAGCCGGAAAGTGAATCGGTTTTTCATGTTAACCACGACTCGCGCGTTACACGGTTACGCTCGTGCCATCGATTTCATGAAAATTCATGCGACAGATTTGCCGCGATTCGAATGCTCTATCTCAAGTTATGCGTCACTGACCGCTCGCCCAGGGGCGTCGGTTAGCGACAACAACATGAGATAATCTGCATGTCTCACACCATAGCACAACCCGCGACAAGCGCGTGTCGCCGGCGGCCTCGGCTCCCCTCCCTGAGGGGAGCTGGCCGCGAAGCGGACTGAGGGGAATACGACGGCACCCGTAACTCCCCTCAGCCTCACTGCGTTCGACAGCTCCCCTCAGAGAGGGGAGCCAAAAAAGGTCTATAACGAGGCTGCCTCGATGAGCTGACGGGTGTAATCGGATTGGGGGTTGCCGAGCACTTCAGCGGTGGAACCCGTCTCTTCGAGACGCCCGTCATGGAGCACGAGGATGCGGTCGGCGATGTGCTGTACCACGCCGAGATCGTGGGAGACCATGATGATGGCGGTGCTCGGCCGGGCCGCGCGGATGGCGGCGAAGGTGTCGAGGATCTGAATGCGCGCGGCCACGTCGATGGCGCTCATCGGCTCATCGGCGAGGATCACTTTGGGCTCGTTGATGATGGCGCGGGCGATGACCACGCGCTGCGCCTGGCCACCAGACAGGTCGATTGGGTACCGGTTCAGGAAGTCCGCCGGTTCAAGACCCGCCATGGTCAGAGCCGCGACCACCCGCTCGTCGATATCGGTGTTGTTCAGATCACGTCGCTGCAGACTCAGCGGTTCAGCCACCGATTTGGCGACTTGCCAACGCGGGTCGAGTGATGAGAACGGGTCCTGGAACACCAGTCCCGATTCGCGGCGCAGGGTCGCGAATCCCGGCGATTTTCGGCCGCCGACAATGGATTGGCTCTCGTATTCCACGCTGCCGGAGTCCGCGGATTCCAAGCCCAGCATAATGCGGGTCAGCGTGGATTTGCCGGATCCGGAGCCGCCAATCACGGCCAGACATTCGCCGGCGTGGACATCGGCGGAGACGTCGAAGAGGACTTGGTGGCGTGCGGTGCGCGGTCCGAAGGATTTGGTGATGGAGTGGGCGGAGAGGAGTGGCACACTGCTGTTACTCATGCGAATCCTCCTTGGGGGTGTGGAGGGTGAGGGTTTGGGCGGCGGCGACCAAGCGTTGGGCTTGCGGCGTGGTCGGTGCAGCAAGCAGGTCGGCGGTGGGTCCGGATTCGACGATGCGGCCGGCGTCCAGCACGTAGCAGCGGGTGGTGGCACGCGCGAGTACGGAGAATCATGGGTGATGAACAGCATGGATGCGCCGGCGTCGTCCACCAACGAGGTCAGCAGGTCCACGATCTGACGTTGCGTGATGGAGTCGAGCGCGGTGGTGGGTTCGTCCGCGATGATGAATCGCGGTGAGGTGATCAGCGCCGTGGCGATGCCCACGCGCTGCTGTTGGCCGCCGGACAGTTCGTGCGGGTATGTGCCGGCCACGTCACGGTCCAGTCCGACCTTGTCCAGCATGGTATTCACTCGCTCAGCACGTTCGGCCTTGGTCAGATCGTAGTGCAGTCTCAATGGCAACGCAATCTGCTGCGCCACGGTCATCACCGGGTTCAGTGAGGCAGCCGGATTCTGGAACACCGCACCCACATACCGGCCGCGCAGGTCGGCAAGCGCACGTTCGGAAGCTCCGATAATTTCCGTGCCGCCCATATCAATCGACCCATTAGTCACAGCGGTCAGGGGCAGCAACCCCAGCATCGCCTTGGCAATCATAGATTTTCCGGAGCCTGAAGAACCGATCAAGCCGACTCGTTCACCGTCGGCAATGGTCATATCCGCATCAGAGACGATTGGTTTGCCGCCAATCGTGATTTTCAGCCCGCGAACATCGACGCTCATCGTTCGCCTCCTATTTCACGTAATGCGGGGTTGGTGACCGGATCGATGGCATCGCGCAGCACATCACCAAAAATATTCAGCGCCACAACCACAACCGTGACGATCAGGCCGGGCCACACCACGGTTAATGGGAACACGTTGATGAGTTTGACCGAAGTGGCCAGAGAATGCCCCCAGCTCGGCACACCGGACGGCACACCGATACCGAGATAAGTGAGCCCCGACTCAGCCAACACCGCCGTGCCCGCCGACAATGACAGTTGCACAGCCAATACCGGCAGAATATTCGGCATAACATGGCTTATGAGCACACGCCACCCGCTGGCACCATTGGCCAAGGCCGATTCCACATATGACGAGCGGGACGCCAGCAACGCTGCGGGGCGAGCCACACGAGCCAGATTCAACCCATATCCGAAGCCGCAGGCGATCACAATCACCGCGATTGACGCTCCCAACGGCACAGCCAGAATCAACGCAATCAACACGGTGGGAACGGAAATCAACGCATCAACTACCACTACCGAAGAACTGGCGAGCGCCGCATTGCGTGCCACCATGGCCGCGATGAGCAGCAGCCCCCAAGCCATAGATGCCACTACGGTCAGCAGCACGATCACAAGATTGGTATGTGAGCCGGCCAGCAGCCAGCTGAACACGTCCGCGCCGGTGCCGTCAGTGCCGAGCCAGTGCTCGGCGGACGGCTTGGCCCATACATGGTAGCCATCAGTGGCCCACAGCGATTGCGGGGTCCAGAACAGGGAAACGATGGCAATGAGCAACCACAGAGCGAGCACGATAAGTGCGAATTTGCCCTCGGCACGACGCCACATGGAGTGCAGGACGATGACGAAGGCAGCCCGTCGACCACCAGCGTCGCACGACGAACATTGCTCATGCGGTCACCTCCGTAATGGCGGTAGCGGTTTCAGACGCGGGTCGAGCACGCGGTGGAGCAAATCGACCACGAGGCCGACAGTCAAAAAGAACGCGGCCAGCAGGAACAGCTCGCTTTGCACGGCAATCAGGTCGCGGTTGCCCACGTCGGTCACAAGACCGTTGCCGATGCCCGGTAACGCAAACAGGTTTTCGATGACCATCACGCCAGTGACCATCGAAGCGAAGGTCAGCCCGATAACAGACACCAGCTGCGGGGTTGCCAACCGCAATCCCACACGCAACACCGCCTGAGTGCGCGTCATGCCACACGAGCGTGCCATATCGATGTAGCCGGAACTGGCTAAATCCCCTAAGGCCGCGCGCGTGTATCGCATAAGCGATGCTCCCACGATGATGCCGACCGATACAGCCGGCAATACCAACGCTGATATCGCCGAACCGGGTGCGCCCCAGCCATCCAGCGGGAACCCTTGCGAGGGAAACACGTCAAGCAATCCTACGCCGCGCCCGAACAACAGAATCAGCAGCAGACCGCCCCACAACGCAGGTACGGCACCGCCGACAATAGCCAGTACATGAAACACCGCACGCACCGTTGCGCTGCGGGCCAGTACCGCCGCACAGCCCAGCGGCAAGCCGATGGCCAAGGCGATGAGCAGGCCAAGAATAATCAGGGGAAAGGTGATGGACGCACGTGCGCCTACCAAGGAGGTTACGGAGCGACCAGTCAGGATTGAAGTGCCGAAGTCACCACGGGCCAGCGCACTCATCCAATCGAAGTATTGTGCAATCAATGGCCGATTCAGACCGAGTTGTTCGCGTAGCTGGGTCACACGCTCAGGCGGCGAGTTGACGCCGGCCATCACGGAGGCCACATCGCCAGGCAGAATGCGCAATGCTGCGAAAACCACCACGGACAGGCCGAACAACGCCACCACGAATAACGCCAGCCGTTTCAACACGAATCGCATAATGCCTACTTTACTTGGATTAACAATGAGCCCCCTCACTGAGGGAGCTCATTGCTGTAACGAACTACTTCGTGTAGGTCACGTTGTAGAGGGGCAGAACGGTCTGGTTGAGGTCGAAGGGGAATCCTTCAACGCCCTTGGCCGTGGCGGTGGTGATGCGGTAGTTGAACAGCCAGTCGGCCGGCGCATCCTCGGAGACAAGCTTGGCGGCCGCGGCGAACTTGGCATCGCGCTCCTTGTCGGAGGTGGCGGCAACACCCTCGTTGTACAGCTTGGTCACATTCTTGTTGTCGTAACCGAAATAGTATGTCGGATCGGTCCACGATGCGAAGTCGTGGCTTTCGTTGTGGTCCACCAGCGAAATATCGAAGGTGTGGTTGGTGTACACATCCTGCAGCCACGTGGAGAACTCCACCACATTCACCTTCAGGTCGATGCCGAGGGGCTTGAGCTGGGAGCGCAGCTGGTCTCCGAGCTCGGTGCCGTAGATGTTGGCGTAGGTCAGCGTAAGTTGAAGCGGCTTGTCGGTGGAATAGCCGGCTTCAGCCATGAGCGACTTGGCCTTGTTCTGATCATACGGGTACAGATTCGTCAGATCCTCGTAGCCGGGGTCGAGAGACGGGATCGGGCCGCCGAGCGCCTTGTCCGCACCGCCGCGAGAGGCGATGAGCTCCTTGTGGTTGATGGCGTAACGGATGGCCTGGCGAATGCGCTTGTCAGCCAGTTTGGAACCGGAAGCGTTGTTGAAGCCGAGCACGAACTTGTCGGTGCCGTTGCCGGCTTTGACCGTGTACTTGGCGGAATCGGACTTGAACGGTTCGGCGAGGTTCTCGGTAATCGGGGCGAGCACCTGCACGTCACCGGACTTCAGCGCATTGACCGCGGCGTTGTCGTCGGCCAGATACTTGACGACCACGGTGGGCGTCTTGGCCTTGTTCTTGCCCCAGTACTTCTCATTGGCCTTCAGCGTGATCGAGCTGTTTTCCACGAACTTGGCAACGGTGTAGGGGCCGGAGCCGACGGCCTGCGTCTTCAGGTCATACTTGGCGTCCTTGTCGAACACGAGCCCTGCGCGACCGGTCAGGGTCCACAACAGGTTGGAGTTCGGCGTCTTGAGCGTGATCACCGCGGTGTCGGCGTCCTTGGCCTCCACCTTGCTGACGGCGGCGAGCGCGTCGGCGTCGTGGTAGCCCTTAGCGATCAGCTCGTTGATGGACCAGGCCACGTCCTCGGCGTCAAGTTTGTCGCCATTGAAGAAGGTCATGTTCTTATTGAGGTGGAAGGTGTAGGTCAGGCCGTCCTTGGACGTCTCCCAGCTGGAGGCGATGGCGGGAGCGACCTGGTTCTTGGAGTCACGTGCCACGATGCCTTCGTATACGTTGCCGATCAGGATCTGGTCAAGCGCGGAGCCGGCGGTGTTGCGGATGTCCAGATTGGTGGGGGCCAGTTTGAGGCCGATGGTCACGGTGTCGGCATATTGGTTGCTGGACGAAGCCGACTTGTCATCTTTCTTACCGCCGAAAGCGAGCGTGACGCCGATGACGACCGCCACTGCCACGATGACGGCAATCAGTGAGATCAGCCACCACTTCGGGCCGCTTTTTTTCGGATTCTTTGCGCGCGAGGCAAGGCTCGCATCTGTGGTTGCGCCGTCTTCGACGTGCGCACCATTGTCTTGAGACATGGTTCTTCCTCTGTATATGTTGTGTTCTACGGTTGGCCGCCACGCTGGGTCGACCACCGCAGGCCATCATAGCCATGGGACTGTAGAATTGCGCATGAAATCCATCTTGAATCTGGAGGGTTATCATGCTGGTCGCCGTTGATATCGGCAATACGAACATCGTGCTGGGCTTTTTGGATGGCGATACCATCGCCGGCACCTACCGCATCACCACCAAAGCCAACCATACGTCTGATGAGTATGGGCTGTTTCTGACTGAATTCCTGAGAATGAGCGGTTTTCAGCCATCCGATGTGGACGATGTGATCATCTGTTCGGTGGTGCCGAAAGTGATGCACTCCTTCCGTTCGTCCATCGTCAAATTCCTCGACATTGATCCGATGGTGGTGGGACCGGGCATCAAGACCGGTATGAACGTGCGCGTTGACGATCCGAAATCGCTGGGTGCGGATATTCTGGCCGACTGCGCCGGTGCCTATTACGAGTATGGCGGCCCAGTGCTGGTGGCTGATTTCGGCACCGCCACCACGTTCACACACGTGAGCGACAAGGGCGTGGTCGATTCCGGCGTCATCACCACCGGCATCCGTGCCGGTGCGGCCGCTCTGTGGGGAGATACGGCCCAGCTGCCGGAAGTGGAAATTACGCGACCAGATACGATTCTGGGCACCAACACCAAGACCTGCATGCAGGCCGGTTTGTATTACACGTTCTTGGGCGGTGTGGAGCGCACGATTCGTCAGTTCCGCAAAGAGCTCGGAGGCGAGGATTTCAAGGTGATCACCACCGGTGGCCTCGGTCGAGTGTTTGAGAATGACACCGAGCTGATTGACGTGTATGACCCGGATTTGATTTTCAAGGGCATGGCGCACATCTACTCGCGCAATGTGAAGTGACGTAGTATGCAGGAATCGGCCGCGTATAGCGCGGTCGATTCCGACCCAACCCCGAATCCCTACTTAATCGTAAAGCCCTGATTGAAGCCGTATTCTCGGAGGTCTTTCTGCCATTGGGCCAGGCCGTCGGAGAGACTGACTTTCTTGCCGGGCTTCTCCAACGGTTCGAGCGGGTTGCCTTCCTCGTCCTTCATGCCCATCTCAATGGCTTCCTGTCGCTGCTGATAGGCGTGGAAACTGCCGGACCACTCGTATGCCTGGCCCACCGTCGATTTGAAGTCACTGCGCGCATACACTTCGAATGGCAGATACTGGTATCCGACCGACACATCCTCGGCGGCCTCCGACAGTACACGGTTGAACTTCTGCCCGCCGAAATACGGGATTTCAATGCCCCGGTCATTGGTAATCGTGGTTTTATCCAAAAAATCAGCGGAATTCAGGGTGGCATAATCGGCCGGGAAAGCACCGCCATCCACACGCGCGCTAATGCCTTGGGCGTCATGCGCCACAAAGTCCACGAAACGATAAGCCGCATCCGGCTTACGGGTCAATTGCAGTACGGTCAGTGCCGACCCGCCGCTTTCGGCGTTGGTGGGCTGGCCATCATAGGTGGGCATGGGAGCCACGCGCCACAGACCGGCCGCGCCCGGCACATTGGACAGCAGCAGCGACGGCATCCAAGCCCCAGAGAACACGGAGGCGATGGTGCCGGTGCCCACTCTGCTTTTCCACCGATCCGACCATGTGGCGGAGGTGGTGTCAACAAGCCCCTCATCGATCATTTTCTGCCAGAATTCGGTGAACCGTTGGGTGCCGGCATCCTCATCCAAATCGATGGTCACGGTTTTGCCGTCGGCCGACGTGTGGAACGGCTGACCACCGGCGAGCCAGACCATCGCGTCATAGAAACTGCCGTCGCCCGAGTCGGCGGCGATATACGCGCCGATCTCCTTGAGCTTTTCGGCGGCCTCGTAATAGTCATCCCAAGTCTTGATCTTGGTGGCGTCCACGCCGGCTTGGCGGAACACGTCTTCGTTGTAGAAGAAGCCCATCGGGCCCGAATCCATGGGCAGTCCATAGGTACGGCCGGCGAGCTGCACGGACGACCATGTGCCGAGGGTAAAGAAGTTGGAATAATCCGAGCCGATTTTGTCAGTCAGATCAAGCAATTGGCCGGAGACCGCGTACTGCAACAGTGCATAGTATTCGATTTGAGCCACGTCCGGCGTGCCGTAACCGTCTTGAATGGCGGTATTAAGATTGCCGTAGCCGGAGATATTGGTCCATTTCACGCGGATGTCCGGATTGGCTTTTTCGAAACGGCGGATGACCTCCCCCATGCTCGGTTCCCAGCTCCATACGCTGATCTCCGTACGGTTGTCGTCCGTGGCCTGCCCGCACGAGGCCAGGGATACGGAAAGGATGGCAGTCACTGCTATGGTTGCCATTCTTTTGATTCGCTGTCCGATCACTCGCATGGTGACGAGTGTACTAGGCGGGGCTTAAAACGGTAAAAGCCCCGTGACGGGATTCGTCACGGGGCTTTGTGTATCAGGTGAGATTAGCTAGGCAGTCTCAGCGAGGGTTCAAGGCTTACTTCACGGTGAAGCCCTGATCCTTGCCGTAATCCTGCAGTGCCTTCTGCCAAGCGGCGATACCGTCAGTCAGCTTCTGGTCGCCGGTGTAGGACTTGCCAAGGTAGTCGCCGAAGATGGTGCGGGCCTTGACCTCGTAGGGCAGGAACTGGTAGTCGGAGGACACGTTCTCAGCAGCCTGAGCCAGAACCTCGTTGTACTTCTGACCACCGAAGTAGTCAACGTCCTCGCCATCGGCGTTCTTCACAGTGGTGGTGTTCTTGAAGGAGTCGGACTCCATGGAGGCCTTGTCAGCCGGGAATGCACCGCCGGCCACACGGGTGGCCACGCCGTCGCCGTGGTTGGCGTACTCGATGAACTGGTAAGCAGCGTCAGCCTTCTTGGTGGAGGCGAGCACAGCCAGCGAAGAACCACCGTTCTCGGAGTTGGTGGTGGAGCCGTCAGCGGTCGGCATCTGGGTCACCCGCCACTTGCCAGCGCCGTCAGCAGCGGAGTTGGCCAGGTTGGCAGGCATCCAAGCGCCAGTGAACAGGGAGGCGATGGTGCCGTCGACCATGCCCTTGAACCAGTCCTCAGACCAGCCAGCGGTCTTGGTGTCGAGCAGGCCCTCGTCCAACAGCTTCTGCCAGAAGTCGGTGAAGGTCTTGACGCCCTTGTCCTCGGTCAGGTTGACGGTGACTTCGGAACCATCGGAAGAGGTCTGGAACGGCTTTGCACCGGCCAGCCAGGTCATGGAGTCGAAGAAGCCGGCGTCACCGGTGTCGGAGGTGATGTAGTAGTTGTCGCCCAGAGCGTGAATCTTCTTGGCGGCGTCGTAGTACTGATCCCAGGTCTTGATCTGCTCGGCGTCAACACCGGCCTTGTCGAAGACCTCCTTGTTGTAGAAGAAGGCCATTGGGCCGGAATCCATCGGCAGGCCGTAGACCTTGCCGGCGAACTGCACGGAAGCCCACGGGCCAGGGGTGTAGAAGTCGGAGTAGCCGGAGGTCTTGTCGGTGATGTCCAGCAGGTTGCCCTTGATGGCGTACTGCGGGATGGCGTAGTACTCAACCTGAGCGACGTCCGGAGCACCGGAGCCGGCCTCGATGGCGTTATCAAGCTGGGTGTATTCCTTGGTGTTGGTGCCGACGTTCTTGAGATCGACCTTGATGCCGGTCTTCTTGGTGAAGTCCTTGGCAACCTGGGTCAGCGTGGGCTCCCAAGCCCACACGGTGATTTCGGTAACGTCCTTATCTTGAGCCGGCTTGCCACTGGCGGTGTCGGAACCGCAGGCGGCAACGGAACCCAGCATGGCAACCGCACCGGTAAGTGCAATGGCCTTCTTAGCAACGGTGAACTTCATCGTTCTGTTCTCCTTCCTTGGATCGCCTTTCGGCGGTCTGCAGTGATTGTCACCACAACAGCATGGCAACTCTCCTCGTCGTCATGCTATCGTGAACCATCACTCTATGGTTCAGTAGTCACAAAACGGCTTTGTTTCGCCACTTTGTAGCTATGGTTGCGATAACATCTTTTATTATACACATTCTTCGGCAACACGCCATCTTGGTATCGCAATCCGCGCGCCACTGCTCCCATGGCATAAGAAAATCGGGCGCTCCGAAGAGTGCCCGATCCTGTTATCGCAACCTCCCGCTACAGAAACCACAGGAGGAAGTCTGCTGCGATTGCCGTTACTTCACCTGGTAGCCCTGCTGCTTGGCGTAATCCTGCAGGTCCTTCTGCCAGGAAGCCACGGCATCGGAGAGCGTGGTCTTGCCGGTGTAGGCATCGCCGGCGTAGTCGCCGAACTTGCCGCGAGCGTAGACCTCGAAGGGCAGGAACTTGTAGCCGGTGGACACATTGGCTGCGGCCTTGGCCAGCTCCTCGTTGAACTTCTGACCGCCGAAGTACTCGTGGGCCTTGCCGTCGGAGTCGGTCAGGGAGGTCATGTTGAGGAAGTCGTTGGACTTGAGGGTGTCGTTGTCGGCCGGGAAGGCACCGCCGTCAACACGGGTCTTAATGCCCTCGGCGTCGTGGCAGGCGTATTCCATGAACTTGTAGGCGGCGGCGACCTTGGCCTTGTCGTCGGACTTCACGATGACCAGCGAGGAACCACCGTTCTCGGAGTTGGTCTCGGAGCCGTCTGCGGTCGGCATCTGGGCGATGCGCCACTTGCCGTCACCGTTCGGAGCGCCGGAAAGCAGGTTGTACGGCATCCAAGCGCCGGTCAGCAGGGATGCGATGGAGCCGTCATCCAGACCCTTGTTCCAATCGTCGGTCCAGCCGACGGTCTTGGTGTCGATGAGGTCTTCGTCGATCATCTTCTGCCAGAAGTCGGTGAAGGTCTTGACGTTCTTGTCACCGGTCAGGTTGATGGTCACGGTCTCGCCGTCCTTGGAGGTCTCGAACGGGGTCGCGCCGGCCAGCCAGGTCATGGAGTCGAAGAAGCCGGCGTCACCGGAATCGGAGGTGATGTAGGAGTCCACGGCGCGAATCTTCTTGGCAGCCTCGTAGAAGTCGTCCCACGTGCGCACCTGGGTCGGATCGACGCCGGCCTTGTCGAAGACGTCCTTGTTGTAGAACCAGGCCATCGGGCCGGAATCCATCGGCAGGGCGTAGACGCCGTCATTGATGCTCACCGAGGACCACGTGCCCGGGGTGTAGAAGTCCTTGAAATCGGAGGCGCCGAGATCGGAGAGGTTCTCGAGGTGGCCGCGAATCACGTATTCGGGCAGTGCGTAGTATTCGATCTGGGCGATGTCCGGAGCACCGGAGCCGGCCTCGATGGCGTTGGACAGTGCGTTGTACTCGTCCTTGTTGGTGCCGGCATTGGTCACCTTCACCTTAATGTTCGGGTTCTTGGCCTCGAATCCCTTGACCGTACGAGGCAGTGTGGAATCCCAGGACCACACGGTCAGCTCGATCTTCTTATCAGAGGAGCCGGTGCTTCCGCTATCCCCGGCAGAGGTGGAACCGCAGGCAGCTACAGAGGAGAGCATGGCCACAGCACCAATCAGGGCAATTGTCTTCTTGCCGAACTTCATCGTTCTTTCCTTCCTTGTTATGGGAAACGACGGGACTTGGCGTTTTGTTCCAAGTATTGTATCGTTTTAAGAAACGGTACCACATGTTTTATGTTTACGCAAACACGACACGTCGCACCATGGTGACTAACCGCAAACCGAAGGAGATGCATCCCGCTCATGACCACTCACAACAGCCAGTATTCCGCCGAAACCACCCATCCCGACAAGCAGGAAAGCAGCCCGGCGCCGACCGCCGCCGGCACCACGGCCAGTAACGTCTCCACAACCGGCAACGCAACCACGCCGGACGCCAGCATCGCCCTCACGCCGACGCCACTCCGGTAGCCGACGTTCCCCCGCGTCTGTTCGGCTCATTCGTAGAACATCTGGGCCGCTGCGTCTACGGCGGCATCTACGAGCCCAGCCATCCCACCGCCGACGAAAACGGCTTCCGCCAAGACGTGCTTGACCTGGTCAAGGAGCTGGGCGTCACCTGCGTGCGCTACCCCGGCGGCAATTTCGTATCCAACTACAACTGGGAAGACGGCATCGGTCCACGCGAGAATCGCCCCGTGCGCCGCGACCTGGCCTGGCATTGCACCGAAACCAACGAGATGGGCATCGACGACTTCTACCGCTGGAGCCAGAAAGCCGGCACCGAAATCATGCTTGCCGTCAACATGGGCACCCGGGGGCTGAAAGCCGCGCTCGACGAGCTCGAGTATGTCAACGGCGCGCCCGGCACCGCTTGGGCGGATCAGCGCGTGGCCAACGGCATCGAGGAGCCGATGGATATCAAGATGTGGTGCATCGGCAACGAAATGGACGGCCCGTGGCAGGTGGGCCACATGAGCCCGGAAGAATATGCCGGCGCGGTGGATAAGGTGGCCCACGCCATGAAGCTCGCCGAGTCCGGTCTCGAACTCGTGGCCTGCGGTTCCTCGGGTGCCTATATGCCGACCTTCGGCACGTGGGAGAAGACCGTGCTCACCAAGGCTTACGAGAATCTCGACTTCGTCTCCTGCCATGCCTACTACTTCGACCGCGGCCATAAAACCCGGACCGCCGCCTCCATGCAGGACTTCCTGGCCTCTTCCGAAGACATGACCAAGTTCATCGCCACCGTCTCGGACGCGGCCGATCAGGCGCGAGAAGCCAACAACGGCACCAAAGACATCGCCCTGTCCTTCGACGAATGGGGCGTATGGTATTCGGACAAGTGGAACGAGCAGGAAGACCAGTGGAAGGCGGAGGCCGCGCAGGGTTTGCACCACGAGCCATGGCCCAAGTCTCCGCATTTGCTGGAAGACATCTACACCGCGGCCGACGCGGTGGTCGAAGGTTCCCTGATGATCACCCTGCTCAAGCACTGCGATCGCGTGCGTTCCGCCTCGCGCGCCCAGCTGGTCAACGTCATCGCCCCCATCATGGCCGAGGAACACGGCCCGGCATGGCGGCAGACCACGTTCTACCCGTTCGCCGAAGCCGCCCTTCACGCGCGCGGCCAGGCCTACGCTCCGGCCATCAGCTCCCCCACCATCCATACCGAGGCATATGGCGACGTGCCGGCCATCGACGCGGTAGTCACGTGGGATGAACAGGCCCGCACCGGTCTGCTGCTTGCCGTCAACCGCGACGCCAACACCCCGCACACGCTCACCATCGACCTTTCCGGGCTGCCCGGCCTGCCCGGTCTCGGCACGCTCGCGCTCGGCAAGGCGCAACTGTTGCATGAGGACGATCCGTACCGCACCAACACCGCCGAAGCGCCCGAAGCCGTCACGCCGCAACCGCTCGACATTGCGATGAACGCCACCGGCACCTGCACGGCAACGCTTCCCGCCATCTCCTGGATCAGCGTGGAATTCCACGGCTAAAAGACGGAGAGTCACGCCCGTACCAAGTACAGTCAAGTCCAATACGACCAGGGCCCGTCAATCACCATACGATTGACGGGCCTTGTCATTCACTTCGGATATTTCGAACCATGGATTCATCAGGCGCGCGCCACGCGGTGAGGACTCGCGCAGGGAGAGGCTATAGGGGGCCTCGATGGTTTGGGCGGGGGCACGGCTGCCGGATTCGACCTGTTGGATGATGGATTCGACGGCCAGTCGGGCGATGGCTTCCCTGCCGGGGTTAACGGTGGAAAGAGACGGCACCATGTAGGCCGATTCCTCCACGTCATCGAAGCCGATGACGCGAACATCATCCGGCACGGCAACGCCGCGTTCGCGCAGTTCACGCAGCACGCCCCACGCCAGCAAGTCATTCAAAGCGAACACGGCATCGAATTGCAGGCCACTCTCCAGCATGGTGTCCACCGCGGCCAAACCGTCGGCGCTCCCCCAGCCTTGGGTTTCGATAAGCAGACTGTCATCACAGGGGATGCCGCGCGCGGCCAGCGCCTCACGATATCCGTGGGTGCGGATGGAGCCCGACGAGAAATCGTGCTCGGGGTGGGGCACGGCACCGACTACGGCGATGCGGCGGCAACCGGCATCAAGCAGGTGATAAGTCGCGGCGGCGGCCCCTTCGCGATTGCGAATCACTACGTGCGGCGCGTTGACGCCGAACAAACGTTCACCCAACAGTACGAGCGGGTAATCGCCATCCAAAGCCGCGATATCGTCAACCGTCATCATCAGAGGGCTTAAGATGAGCCCGTCCGCGCTGTGCGTGCCCATCGATGCGATGCTTTCCAGCTCGCGGGCACGATTGTTAGTGGTGGATTCCACGATGACGCCGTAGCCATGTTGCCGGGCCTCGGCCAGAATATCCTCGGCGAGTTCGGAGAAGTACACCTGCCGCAGATCGGGAATAACCAGCTTGAGCAACCGGGTACGCCCGGAACGCAGGTTTCTGGCCGACGAGTTGACTTTGTATCCGAGCCTGTCGATGGCTTCCGCAATACGCGCGGCCATCGCCTCGCTCATATATGGCTGTTTGTTCAGAAAATTAGACACCGAGGCTACCGAAACACCGGCCTCATGGGCCACGTCCGCCATCGTCACTCTGTTTTTGCCTCGCACGGTGACCACCCTACCCGACTTTGCTGGAGATACGAAAACGACTCCCCTGCTACGATGAGCAGCAAGGGAGCCTTTCGGTAATTAGGCGCTATGCGCGGTTTTACAGCTTGACGACGAGTACGCCGTTGGGCTGGATGGCGGCCGTGTGCTCGGACTCGTTGACCTGGGCCAGCGAGGCGACCAGCGGTTCGCCTTCCACGTCCACGACCGCAACATCGTGGGTGCGGTTGAACAGGAACACGAAGTGGTTCTCGCCAGTTTCGTCCGCACGCTCGACGCGCAGCACTTCACCGCGATCGTCCTCAGCCGAAGTCTCGATGCCGAGTTCCTCCAGCAGCACGGGCAGGCTCTTGGCCAAACCCTCACGGCCGAGACGGGCACCGACGTATGCGGCCTTGCCGTCGCCGAAGTCGTTGACGGTGATGGCGGGAGCGCCGTCGAAACCGGTCCACTTATCTGCCTTGAAGGAGGCGACCACGTGAGCGGTATCGGCCACGGAGGTGATCACGTCGGCGAAATCGTGCGCCACGGTTCCGTTGTCCAAGTCAAGGTGGTCCATGGCACCGGGGAAGTCGTTGCCCATCGGGGCGAATTCCTCAACGCGCACACCCACCACGTCACGGATGGAACCGGGGTAGCCACCCAGCCAGACGTGATCCTTGTCGTCCACCAGACCGGTGTAGTAGGTCACGAACAGCTTGCCGCCGTTCGCCACATACTCGCGCACGCGGCGCGTGGTCTCTTCGGACAGGATGGTCAGGCTCGGCAGCACGACGGCTTCGTACTCGTCCCAAGGGCCGCGAACCGGCACCACGTCTGCGGTCAGACCGTTGTCCGCCAGCGCGCGGAACCACGCGAGCGGCTCGGTCCAATGGCGTACCTCCTGAGTAGGCGTGGCGGTGTGTTCCGTAGCCCACTGGGACTCGTAATCGAAGACGACGGCGACCTTGGACTTGACCAGCTTGGTGCTCAGCAGGCCCTCGTCAGCAAGCTTGTTGAGGTCGGCACCCAGCTCGCACACATCGCGGAAGATCTGGGAGTCGGGGCCCGCGTGAGGAACCATCGAAGAGTGCCACTTCTCGGCACCGGCCTTGGACTGGCGCCACTGGAAGTAGCAGATGGCGTCGGAGCCCATGGCCAAGTGGGCCAGGGAGTCGCGCACCAATTCGCCGGGCTCGACGCGATAGTTGATCGGGCGCCAATTGACGGCGGAGCTGGAGTGCTCCATGAGGAACCACGGATTCTTGCGGGCGATGCCGTCACATAGGGAGGCCGAGTAAGCCAGCTCGTCGAAGTGAGCTTCGCCAGGCGTGAAGTAGTGATCGTTGGACACGAAGTCCACGTCGTAACCCCACTTGTCGTAATCGATGCCGGCACCGCCGGCGGAGACCATGAAGTTGGTGGTCTGCGGCTTGGGGGCGATCTCGAGCAGGGCGTCGCGCTCGGCCTTGTAAAAGTCGAGCAGGGCGTCGGAGCTGAAGCGCTTCCAGTCAAGCAGCTTGCCCGGGTTCATGAAGTTGCCGTCGCCGATGAAGCGCGGCGGGATGATCTCGGAAAAATTGTTCATGCGCTGCGCCCAGAATGCGGTGCCCCAAGCGTCGTTGACGGCGTCGATGGTGCCGTACTTCTTCTCGCACCACTTCTGGAAGGCGCGCTCGGCGTCTTCGGAATAGTCGAAGCGGTTGTGGCAGCCGTACTCGTTGCTCACATGCCAAGAGACCACATAGGGGTTGTCCTTGTAGTGCTCGGCCATCTTGCGGCACAAGCTGAGCGCGTAGTCAAGGAAGACCGGGCTGGTGGCGCGCCAGTGCTGGCGGGCACCGGGCTGGCAGACGTCGCCGCGGTAGTCGACCCAGAGGATCTCCGGGTGGGCCTGGGTCATCCACATCGGCGGGGATGCGGTGCCGGAGGCGAGATCGACGGCGATGCCGGCCTTACCAAGCTTGTCGATGACGCGGTCGAGCCAATCGAAGTCGTACACGCCTTCTTCGGGCTCAAGCTTGGCCCAGGAGAAGATGGCCACGGAGACGAGGTTGACGCCGGCCTGCTGCATGAGGCTACATCTTCGTCCCACACTTCCTCAGGCCATTGGTCGGGGTTGTAATCGCCGCCGTACCAGATGCGGGGCTTGTTGCCCGCAAGCGGCTGCGGCCACTTGAACTCTTTACGTTCCATGATGATTCAGCTCCTTTATTGAATTTTATCGATAATCTGCGTCCGCGGGAATAAACAGCCCACAGGGCTGTTTGCCTAACGGCTCAGCTCGTCAGAGAGGGGCTTGGCACTATTACCTCCCTCTGATGAGGAAGGTTGTCTCGGCGGAGCCGGGACGGAGGGAGAGACCCCGCCGCGAGGCGGTGAAGACACCGCGTCGGCGGAGCCGACTCCATCACTCCTTGACGGCGCCTGCGGCGAGTCCGGACTGCCAGTACTTCTGCAGGCACAGGAACGCGATCACCAGGGGGATGATCGTGATCAGGGAGCCCGTGATCACCAGGTTCTGGATCGCCTGGCCGCCCGCGGTCGAGGCCTGGTCCTTCCACTGGTTCAGGCCGATGGTCAGCGGGTACCAGTCCGCGTCCTTGAGCATGATCAACGGCAGGAAGTAGTTGTTCCACGTCGCCACGATCGTGAACAGGGCCGTCGTAACGATGCCCGGAGCCAACAGGGGCAAGGAAATCTGCCAGAACGTGCGGAACTCGGACGCGCCGTCCACGCGCGCCGCCTCCAGCAGCTCCTGGGGCACGGCCTGCTCGCTGAAGATCCACATCAGGTACAAACCGAACGGGCTGATCAGCGACGGGATGATCATGGCCCACGGGGTGTTCGTCAGGCCCAATTTGGCGAACAGGAGGAACTGGGGAACCGCCAAAGCGATGCCCGGCACGCTGATCGCGCCGATGATGACCGCGAACACCGCTTTGCGCCCCGGGAAGCGGAACTTGGCCAGAGCGTAGCCGCCCATGATGGCCAGCAGTGTCGCGCCGCCGGCGCCGACCACCACGTACAGGAGCGTGTTGAGCAGCCAGCGCCCGAAGATACCGTCCTGATAGGAGAACACCGTCGCGATGTTGTCGAACAGGGCGAACGTCTTGCCGAAGCCCAGGCCGAACGTACTGGTGAAGTCGGCCTGCGTCTTCGTCGCGTTGATCAAAAGGTAGACGAACGGGAACAGGCAGTACACGGCGAAGACCGCGCACAGGACGGTCAACAACGTGGAACGCCTCGGGTTGTTCACGTTCGCGAACCCCGCCTTCGCGCTGCGCCTGCGTTCGGCGGCCTCGTCGGCGGCGATCCTCTTCTGGCGGGCCTTCTCCGCCTTCCTGGCGGCCTTCTCCCGGGCCTTGAGCTCGCCGTCGGTCAGGCGACCGGCGGCCGAAGTCGTTGCTGCACTCATCACATACGCTCCTTCACGATCATCATCGATTCCTCAACACGAACAGCAGTAGTCGTCGTCACTTCATCTGCTCCTTGAGGCTGTTGAGCTGGACGATGTAGGCGATGGCCATGGTGATCACGGCCATCACGATCGCCAACGCGGCCGCGTAGTTCGACTGGTTGCCGGAGAAGCTCAGGTTGTACGCGTACATGTTCGGCGTGTAATACGTCGTGATCGCATTACCAGGAACCATGTTCTGCAAAATGCTCGGCTCGTTGAACAGCTGGAACGAGCCGATGATGCTGAAGATCACCGTGATCGCCAGGCTGCCGCGCAATTCGGGAAGCTTGATGCTCTTCACGATCTGCCACTCCGACGCGCCGTCGATGCTGGCCGCCTCGTACAGGGAATGCGGGATGGTCGACAGCGAGCTGTAGAAGATGAGCATGTTGTAGCCCGTGAACTCCCACGTCACGATGTTCCCGATACTGGCCAACAACACGCTGGGGGCGAGCACGTCGATGTCCGTGCCCAGGAAATCGTTCAACGAACCCACCAGGCCGTACTTCGCGCCATACACGAAACCCCAGATCAACGTCGACACCACCGCCGGCACCGCGTAGGGCAGGAACGTCGAGATACGGAAGAACCTCGTGCCATGCAGCTTCATCGAATCCAACGCCAGGGCCATCAAAGCCGACAGGCACAGCATGATCGGCACCTGCACGCACGTGAACAGGGCCACACGACCAACACTGCTCCAGAACTGGCCATCACCCAACAGGCGCGCGTAGTTCTCGAAGCCGACGAACTTGGTGCCGCCGATCATCTGCTTCTTGAAGAACGAAATATAAACGGCGTACACAATCGGCACGATGAACACGAACACGAACACCACCGCAAAAGGCCACATGAATTTCCATCCACGCCAATCGGCCTTGTGCTTATTCACACGAGCCTTGCCCGAATGCACGGGCGCAGCTGCGATATCGGCTGAAGCCATTCCCAACCCCTCTCCTTCGAAGGTTGACCAAAATGTTTGCGTTATCATCATAACACCATTTGTAACATTGTCCAATCGTGTTGAGTACCGTGTTGAATTAAGGGTTTCTCAGTCACTCTGCTACAATGGTCACGAAGACAACGATGTTATCGTTACCGTAAGCGGCCCTAAGATAAGCGTTGCAAACGAAACACCGACATTAATGAGTCAAGCGAGGGTGAAATGTCGAGGCCAACACAGGTGTCCATGCAAGACATAGCGAAAGCCGCCGGCGTTTCGCCACAGACAGTGTCCCGCGTGGCGAATGGCAGCGATGCGGTGAAACCCGAAACACGCCAGCGTGTCGAAGCTGCAATGGAACGCCTTGGGTATCGTCCGAATTATGCGGCCCGAGCCCTAAAGCACGGCCGCTTCCAGGATATCGGCGTGGTGATGTTCAACACCGCCACGTTCGGCACGCCGCATCCTTGATTCTATTGTGGCCAACGCGGCCGATGACGATTATTCAGTCACCATCCAGACCATGCGCCACGGTGCGGAACGCACGCTTTCCGCCGCCATCGATCGCATGCAGCGTCAGCCGGTGGATGGTGTCATCGTAGTGCTGGAGGAACGCATCTCCGATTTCGTCGGATACAAGCCTCCGCGAGAATTTCCAGTCGTGCTCATCTGCGAATCCGCCGCCGACCACTGCCCCACCGTTGACGCCGACCAGTATGGCTGCTCGACCGCTATCGTCGATTACCTGATGAGCAAGGGGCACAAGACCGTCTACCACATTGCCGGACCGTCCACCTCGCGCGCCGCCGAAAGCCGCGCCCGCGGTTGGCGAGAAGCGTTGGAACAAATGGGAGCACGCGTACCGAGCATGTACATCGGCGATTGGTGCGCGGATTCAGGCTACCAGGCCGGCGTGGCGTTGGCCCACGACCCCGACTGCACGGCCATCTACGCCGCCAACGACCAAATGGCATACGGCGCAATGCTCGGGTTGCAGTCAGCGGGCAAGCGCGTGCCCGAGGATGTCAGCATCGTGGGCGTCGATGATTCGCTGGTAGATATGGTTCCGCGCTTGAACCTGACGACCATGAAGCTGCGCTTTGACGACATTGGCGCCACCGCCTTCTCCATGGTCCGCCGTCAATGCGAAGGCGAGAAGATACCGGTCGGCGTCAAAACCGTAATCCCGCCGGAACTGATCGAACGCGGTTCCGTGCGCGACATCAGCTGACGAGCGGCATGTGCTGGCATCCACTGGTACCTGTCAGTGATTCACCTGCCAGTGATCCATAGGCAATTCCGCACCGACCAATCGACTCGGTTGTGCAATATTCTGCACATTTCCAACTATGTGCAGAATATTGCACACTTTACTATACTGTGATATATTTTGCACATGATTGTCATGGATATCGCCGAATACGCGCGGCTTATCAAGGATGAAAGGCAACGCCAGGGCATCAGTCAGACCGACATGGCCCAACGGCTGGGCGTGTCACGTCGCTGGCTGATCGAATTTGAACACGCCCGAGTCCCCAATCCCGGATTCTCCACCATTCTCAGCGCTCTGACTGAGCTTGGCTTGTCGCTGGATGTCCGCAAAACCCCGCAGCCCGCCGAACTCTATGAATGGTGACACCATGAGCGAAAACACTCTTAATGCATTTCTCGGCGAAACACCCATCGGCCAGTTTCGAAGAACAAACGATGGCAGCATTATTTTCCAATATCACGATTCCTATCGTTGGTCGCAATCACCCACACCAATATCGCTTTCCATGCCCATTACCGCAGCCGAATATTCAGGCGACATCCCGCGTAATTTCCTTGAGGCCCTGGTCCCGGAATCCCCTCAGGCCCGAGATGAAGCCATGCGATTGCATCATGCCCGATCGACAAGCGCATTTGATCTGTTGCAAGCCATCGGATTCGATGCCACCGGCGCATTACGGCTGTCCGCCGACCCGCACTTGCCCATAGATGACGATTCGCTTATTCCAATCAGCGATTCGCAGATCGCGAATCGACTACGCGCAGCCGCCCCCACAGGCATCCAGTCCGCAAGCGTAGACGAGCATTGGTCGGTCGCGGGACAGCAGGGCAAGATCGCACTGAGGAACCGCAATGGATCATGGTTCTCCACCACTGGAATCGCGCGGACGACTCATATCATCAAGCCCGGCATACCGACCCTTCCACACCAAGCATTCAACGAACACATCACCATGCGCATTGTGGAGGCGATGGGAATACCCGTGGCCCACACCTCTTTTCACATCTTTGATGGGGTCCCAGCCATCATCAGCGAGCGGTATGACCGTATAGTGTCCGCCAATGGTACGGTGACGGCCCTGCACCAAGAAGACTTTACCCAAGCGCTGGGCATTCCCTCATCGCTGAAATACGAGGAACACAACGGCCCAACGTCCAATGCATATGCGGAAATGTTGCGCAAGCACGGTCTGCCCGGTCAGGCCGAAAGCAATATCCGAGCCTTCACCGACGGCATCCTCGCCAGTTATCTCGTCGGGGCAACAGACAGCCACGCCAAGAACTACTCGCTATTGCTCGATGGCGCGTCCGTGCGGCTTGCCCCGCTCTATGACCTTGCTTCGGTGTTCCCTTATTTGGGGCATGGCAAGCAGATCATAAATGCCACTTTGGCGATGAACATCGGCGGACGCCGAGATCTTCTTCGATTGCGCCGCAAACATCTGGAACGATTCGCACAGCGGATGGGATTAGATGAGGAATCCGTGATTTTACGATTCCACACCTTGGTGGATAGGCTGCCGGAGGCATTCGACAGCACCGTGCAACCCGCTCACGACGTTATCGCGAGCATTGGTGCGCAGGAATTCATCGATAGCTATCGCAAGCGCATCATGATGGTGTACGACGATGCAATGAGCTGGATGGCCAGTCGAAAGGGACAGTGATTCGGACGGGCGGGGATTGGTCTCGCCATCCCCCCTAAGAAATCAGATCTTAAGCGGCACACGGGAAACGAATTCGCGCTTCTCGCCTGTTATTGGATCGGTGAATCGTAGCACACGCGCCACTAATTGCAGCGGCTGGCTGAAATCGTCGTAGGGGCGTGTCTGGATGCGCGGGTAGAAGTCGTCGCCCACGATGGGCAGGCCGAGCGAATTCATGTGGACGCGCAATTGGTGGGTTTTGCCGGTGCGCGGGTGGAGTGTGTAGCGGCAGATGGGGTGATTTCCCGGATGGGGACCACCCTCCGGCGCTTCGCGCCACCTCCCGCCAGCGGGAGGGAAACAGAGGTCGCCGCGCTCGATGAGGGTTTCGGCGTTGGCCAAACCCGGTTCCTCGAATGCGGCCATCGTGCCGTGTTCCTTGGTGATGTGCGATCGGCGCAGCAATGGGAACGGGCGTGGCGGTTCGACCTGCATGATCGTGCCGAATCGCGGGCCGCTGATCGGCCGGCAGGGTGCCAGGCATTCATAGATCTTGACGGCCTGCCGGTTCTGGAACAGCATCTGATACGCGCCGCGGCAGGCCGAATCCCGCACGAACACCAATCGCCGGCGGTCATGCGGTCCAATCGGTGCGCTGGCGTGATGTCCGGCTCCCCCAGCCGCTCACGCAATCGGATCAGCGCGGTCTGCCGATACCACATGCCGCGTGGCATGGTGGCCAGAAAATGCGGCTTGTCCACCACGATGATCCGCTCGTCCTCATACAGCACGTCCATCTCAAACGGAATATGAGGCTCGTCAATCACATACCGATGTGGCTTACTCAACGGTCACGGACTTGGCGAGGTTGCGGGGCTTGTCCACGTCGTAGCCCTTGAGCTTTGCCATGTCCATGGCGAACAGCTGCAGCGGCACCACGTCAACCAGCGGGCTCATCAGCGTTGGGCAGGCGGGGCGCCAGAACACCACGTCAGCGTACCGTTCCACATCCGGGTCGCCCTGCTCGGCCACGGCGATGATGTACGCGCCACGAGCCTTGACCTCCTCGATACCAGAGATCACCTTGGCGTGCAACACATTGCGGCCGCGCTGCGGCGGCACGATGAACACCACGGGCTCACCCTCGTCCACCAGCGCGATCGGTCCATGCTTGAGCTCGCCGGCCGCGAAGCCCTCGGTGAACGTGTAGGCGATTTCCTTGAGCTTCAACGCGCCCTCAAGCGCCACCGGGTAGCCCACGTGGCGGCCGAGGAACAAGAAGGAGTTGGCGTTCACCATGCGCTCGGCGGCCGCCTGGATGGTCTTGGGCTGGGTGTCGAGCACCCACTGAATCTTGCGCGGCATGTCTTTCAGGGAGTCGAGCATCTGATGAATCTCATCGCGGAACATCGCGCCCTTGACCTGCGCCAGATACAGGCCCAGCAGGTAGGCGGCGGTAATCTGCGCCACGAACGCCTTGGTGGATGCCACGGCAACTTCCGGGCCGGCGTGTGTGTAGAGCACGGCGTCGGATTCGCGCGGAATGGAGGCACCCTGCGTGTTGCAGATGGCCAGCACCTTGGACCCCTGTTCGCGCGCGTGGCGCAGGGCCATCAGCGTATCCATGGTTTCGCCGGACTGAGAAATGGCCACCACGAGCGTACGCGGGGTCAGAATCGGGTCACGGTAACGGAATTCGTGCGCGAGTTCGATTTCCACGGGGATACGCACCCAGTGTTCGATGGCGTATTTGGCTACCTGGCCGGCGTAGCTGGCGGTGCCACAGGCCACGACGATGATTTTGTCGATGGACTTGAAGTCGTGTTCGTCGATACGCACTTCATCAAGGGTGATGTCGCCATTCGTGTCGAAGCGGCCAAGCAGGGTGCGCTGCACTGCGGCAGGGTCTTCGTGAATCTCCTTGTCCATAAAGGAATCCCAGCCGCCCTTTTCGGCGGCCGAAGCATCCCAATCCACGGTGTAGGTCTTCGGGTTTTCGACCACGTTGCCGTTGAAATCGGCGACGATGACCTTGTCGGCGGACACGCATACGGCCTGATCCTGGTCGACTTCCATGGCGCGCTTGGTGTAGGCCACGAATGCGGCGACGTCGGAACCGA